>Ga0209633_10000066_pt1 | contig 123669 bp, 127 predicted proteins | sample Cruoilmetagenom1_FD_187290 | JGI IMG/M metagenome (GOLD analysis project Ga0209633, IMG submission 187290) | Oil polluted marine microbial communities from Coal Oil Point, Santa Barbara, California, USA - Sample 1 (SPAdes) (version 2) | ecosystem: Environmental > Aquatic > Marine > Oil seeps ... | reverse complement strand
CAATTCGAAACTATAATTTAGAAGGACTAACTAGTTAATTTGAGAAATTATAGTGAGTAATTGGGGAAAATTCATCAAATCCTAAAGGAAACCCTAATAAAAGGCGCTCTTTTTGAATAAAATCTTCAAAATATCTCGATATTACTTCTTATTTTATACTTCAAATATCACCTTTTATTAGGGTTCTGGAAAATAAATCTTACGTCGAACTCAGGTTTGAAACAAAATAGTTTTACATCAATTAAAATAACAGTTTAGTCTTAAACATTGAAGTTTTGACTTTGTGACTACAGTCTTTCAACCTCGTGTTTTTCCTAGCAATGCTCGTTATAAGCATCCATAAGGTTTTCTGAGATTAACTCTGCAGGACGACCTTCAATGTGGTGACGCTCTAACATATGAACCAATTCTCCATCTTTAAACAAAGCCATACATGGCGAACTTGGAGGAAATGGAATCATATATTCTCTTGCTTTATTTGTAGCATCTTTATCTACACCTGCAAAAACGGTTACTAAATTATTAGGTCGTTTTGCATTTTGTAAACTCATACGCGCTCCTGGTCTTGCATTTGCTGCTGCACAACCACAAACTGAATTTACAACCACTAATGTTGTACCTTCTTTTGCAATAGCATTATCTACAGCTTCTGTTGTATGCAATTCTTCAAAACCTACGTTGGTTAAATCCTCACGCATTGGTTTTACTAATTCTGCTGGATACATATTTTTTAATTTTAATTAAATACTTGGTTTAAAGTACAAAGATAAGTGAAAAAACCATGCCATAAATAGTATTCAGTAAGCAGTTTAAATGGTACTATTTTCGTTTTCAATCGTAACAAAAATTCAGCTTTATCGACTAACAAATAGTATATTTGAATTTCAATACATAATAAAATAACACATGAGTTTTGCAAAATGGGTTGGTGGTGCTTTAGGTTGGTCTTTTGGAGGTCCAATAGGTGCTATTATAGGATTGGCTATTGGTAGTTTTGTTGATAATTTAGCAGGTAATGGAACACCTTTACTTGGTGAACGCCAAACAGGAAGACAACGAGATATATATCGTACAAAGCCAAATTACGGTCAACGTTCGTCGCGACCAAAAACACAATCTGGTGATTTTGAAGTAAGTCTATTAATTTTAGCATCGATTGTTATTAAAGCCGATGGTAAACAAGACCAACGCGAATTAGATTTTGTGCGTCAGCAGTTTACTAATATGTATGGTAAAGATAGAGCGAATAAGGCTTTTGAGTTGTTTAAACGCGTTACTAAACAAAATATTTCCACGAGACAAGTTTGTTTGCAAATTAAGCAAATGATGGATCATGCATCTCGTTTGCAATTACTTCATTTTTTATTTGGTATTGCTAAAGCCGACGGCATTGTTACTGAAGATGAACTAAGGCAGATTTATACCATAACAGGTTATTTAGGTATTAGCAGTAGAGATTATGAAAGTATTAAAGCTATGTTTTATAATAGTAGTGATAATGCTTACAAAATTCTTGAAATTGATAAATCAGTTCCAGATTCTGATGTTAAAAAAGCGTATCGAAAAATGGCTAAAAAATACCATCCAGATCGCGTTGGTCACTTAGGTAAAGAACATAGAGTAGGTGCAGAAGCTAAGTTTAGACAAGTGCAAGAAGCGTATGAGCATATTCAGAAAGAACGTGGGTTTAAGTAGACGAAATCGAATTTGAAATTGTAGTCGAAAAGGAACTTTGTGCCATTGTTGGTGTTTTTCACCGACAATGTTATCACCGAATTTTGATATAATAATACCTACAAGGTTTTTAAAACCTCGCAGGATATACGAAAGATATTAAGAAACCGTAAATCAAAAATCATAATTCGTAAATCCCTTCATCCTCTAAACAAAAAGAAATCATCTTTCATATCTTCAATCTGAGCATCTTCATTGGTAATAATATAGTCAATGGCTTTTGATGTAAATTCATCACCTTTTTTAGTTAAGGAAACCACGTTGTTTTCAATAAGAATCATATTATTTTTTGTGGCTAAATCAAGAACGGTTTTGGCTTGTACTTTTTGCCAGTTAATATGCTCACTAAGATGATTAACGTGTCGTTCTTCAACTTCATCGTGGTTTTTTAAATGCAATAAAAAGGTGAGTAAAGAGACTTCGGTTCGTTGTTGTTTTTCCCTATACATTACTGCGATTATGCCTTTTGAAGGAGCAAATAAATAGACCAATAAGAATACTAATCCAAGAACTGTTGTGATAGAACCAGAAATAGAAGCATCCAACCAATGCGCAACCCAATAACCCATTATAGCGCTAAAAATTCCAAAACTTATTGCAAGCGCTAACATTTTCTTTAAATCTGTAGTGAGTAGATATGCAGCAGCAGCAGGAGCAATCATTAATGCAACTACTAAAATTGCGCCAACGGCATCAAAAGCACCAACAGTAGTTATTGATGAGACTGACATTAAGCCGTAGTGAATAATTGCTGGTGAAAACCCTAAGGATGCAGCCAAACCTTTATCGAACGTACTTACTTTTAGTTCTTTAAAAAACAGGAATAAAAGCGAAATCGTGATTAATAAAATAGTACCAACAACCCAAAGCGATTTCGGACCTACATCTATTCCTCCAATTAGAAATCTATCAAATGGAGCAAAGGCTAATTCTCCAAGTAAAACAGCATCCACATCTAAATGTACGTCATTCGCGTTTTTTGCTATTAAAATCACACCAATACTAAACAATGCAGGAAAGACTAATCCAATTGCAGTATCTTCTTTTACTAAACCTGTCTTTTGAATGTATTCTACTAAAACAACTGTAATAATTCCCGTTAATGCAGCTAGAAGAATTAGTAATGGCGAATTTAAATCTTGCGTGATAAAAAACCCAACAACAATTCCAGGCAAAATAGAATGACTAATAGCATCACTAATCATTGCCATTTTCCGTAGCACTAAAAATGTTCCAGGAATAGCACAAGCAACAGCAACCAAACTCGCTATAATTTGTATTTCTATTTGTGCATTACTCATCTTCTGTACTTTGTTTGGTATATAAGTTAGCAGCTGTATCGAAACCTATTTCGGTTAAATTCCACATATTACCTCTGAGTTGTACATAATCTTTTTCAACTAATTTTTGAAGTGTGTTTTTAGTATAACCTTGAAAATTATTCAGAAGTTTAATAGCGTGAGGATGCGAAATATTATCGTGTGTTTCTGCTATTTGATGCATAAATGCTAATGTTTTATGCAATTCTAAATCACGACGGTTTTTTATAAACCGAATTTGTTTAAAAAGCAGTCCACGACTTGGAGAAAACACAAATGAAAACACAACAAAAACGGAAGCCACTAAAACAATAACAGGACCTGTGGATAAATTATTTTGACTCGCACTAATTGCTGTGCCAAAAATCCCAGAAAAGGCTCCAAAAATAGCCGCTAAAAACACCATAACGGATAAGCTGTTTGTCCATTGTCTGGCAGCAGCAGCAGGTGCTAAAAGCATAGCACTCATTAAAACGACTCCAACCGTTTGAAGTCCTAAAACAATAGCCAAAACTATGAATGTAGTAATAAGAACATCTATAAATTTGGTATTAAAACCTAGTGTTTTAGTGTAATCAGCATCAAATAATAGTATTTTGAATTCTTTCCAGAAAGTGAGCATTACAATTAGGCAAATACCTGTAACAATAGCCATCATCCACACATCGCTTTCAACTAAAGTAGCTGCTTGTCCAAAGAGATATTTATCTAATCCTGCTTGGTTGGCATTAGGTTGCTTTTGAATAAAAGTGAGTAGTAACATTCCGAAACCAAAAAATAAGGATAAAATTAAGCCTAAAGCTGTGTCAGATTTTAAATGGGTTTTAGTCACAATACCTCTAATCCAAAATGTACCAATTAAACCACTAATTAAGGCACCAATAAGTAATGTATTACTGTCTTTTGCACCTGTAATTAAAAAGGCTATAGCAATGCCTGGTAATGCTGCATGCGAAATTGCATCTCCTAATAAACTTTGTTTTCTGAGTACTGCGAAACTTCCTAACATTCCAGTAACAGCGCCTAAAATTGCTGTTCCTAGAGTTATGGTTCTAAGAGTATAGTCTGTGAAAACTAATTGTATGTATTCTATTATATCCATAATTCATGCGAAAGCAGTCCCGAAAGCTTTCGGGATTCTCCTGTTTGCAATATTTTATTATGTCATTGCGAGACTTTTTTTAAGTCGTGGCAATCTGTTTGTTTTTTAATTCTGTTCATTTTGTCTTGATACAAAACGAACCAAAAAATCACAATCAAAATTAGGAAATTGCTAAAGCACCATTCGCTTTCGAGATTTCGTGCTTGAAGCTGCGCTTCGCATCTTCATCTCTTCGCTCATTATTTCTGAATTTTGATGATTCCGACTCTGTCGAAATTTGGGACATGTATTTTTACTTTAATTTGTTCTTATATTTTTTATAATTTAATTTTAACGAGCGTGAATAAACGCTGAAAAACTGTAAATAAATACTCATTCACTCTTTAATTGGAGTACAAACTTCAATCAAGAACCCATTAATATCTCTCAAGTAACCTACTTTTTGTCCCCAAGGTTTTTCAATTATTGGTTCATATTGTATTGCACCAGCATTAATAGCTTTATTAAAATCATCTTCTATATTTTCAGTTGTAAAAGCCATTTCTATACCATTTGGTTTTTCGTCTGGGTCTAATTTTTGAAAACCTTTTTTGAAATTAGATTGTCCTAATTCATTAGATGCAAAAGCTATTGTCGTTTCACCAGAAATTAACTCTCCATAATCAGCTTCTGGTGTAATGAATTTCTTTTGAAATCCGAATGCTTTTTCATAGAATTCAATGGTCTTTTCGACACTTTTTACATATAGAATGGTGTATGCGTATTTCATAATTTTATTCTAATCTTAAATTATTTTCATTTTTCTAACAACTATTCCTGTATACTCACTTTATAATTAATACCATAAGTTTTAGTAAGGTTATCATCATTAAAAATGTCTTTTACTGGACCTGTGGCAATTTTTTTTACGTGTAAAAAGGTTACCCAATCAAAATATTCTGGAACGGTTTGTAAATCATGATGAACAACAATAACGGTTTTACCTGCTTTTCTTAGGGCTTTTAAAATATTAATTATTGCAATTTCTGTTGTTGCATCTACTCCTTGAAAAGGCTCATCCATAAAATAAATAGAAGCGTTTTGTACCAAAGCTCTAGCTAAGAATATACGTTGTTGTTGTCCTCCAGAAAGCTGACTTATTTGTCGGTTTTTAAATGCCAACATTCCTACTTTCTCTAAAGCTTCGAGTGCTGCTTTTTTTTCTTTTTGTCCTGGACGTTTTATCCATCCCAAACTTCCGTAAGTTCCCATTTTTACAACATCTAAAGCGGTTGTTGGAAAATCCCAATCTACACTTCCTTTTTGAGGCACATAAGCCACTAATTGTCGTTGTTTTTTGTAGGGCTTTCCGTAAATAGTTACACTACCAGCAATAGGTTTTAGTATGCCTAAAATTGCTTTTATAAGTGTAGATTTCCCTGCGCCATTTGGTCCAACAATTGCCATAAGAACACCTTCTGGGATTTCTAAATCGATATCCCAAAGTACAGGTTTGTAGTTGTAGGCAACGGTTAGATCGTCAACTTTTACTGCAATAGCTCCTGCGGAAGCAGGAGTCTCTTTGTCGATTTTATCTTTCATGTTTTATTTTAGATTCAATACCTACAAGGTTTTTAAAACCTCGCAGGATAAGTCCTCTTAATGTTTTCGGCTTTTTTTAACTCATGTTTAAAATGAATTTACATAAGCAACAGTAAGCACTGCCTACTGCAACTGAAAACTGCCTACCATATCAAATTTAGATATATTTCAATAGATTCCTGCGAAGGCAGGAATTAACGTAAAGCACTTACAATTGTCTTAATATTATAGCGATACATACCAAGATAAGTACCTTCTGGTGTACCAGCATTTCCTAAAGCATCTGAAAATAATGTGCCTCCAATAATCACATCATAATCTTTAGATTTTACAGCTTCTTGTAATGCCTCAATTGTACGTTTAGGTACAGAGCTTTCAATAAAAACGGCTTTTACTTCATATTCTATTATAAACTCTGCTAACTTTTGTACATCTTTTACTCCTGCTTCTGTTGCTGTAGATAAGCCTTGTAAACCCACAACTTTAAAACCATAGGCTTCTCCAAAATAATTAAAAGCATCATGTGCTGTAACTAATATTCTTTTTTCGGATGGAAGTGAATTAACAACACCTTGCACATCTTCTTTTAGTTTGTTTAAATCTGCTAAATAGCGCTTTTCGTTTGTTCTGAATATTTGTGCATTTTCAGGATTTTTTTCAGATAAAACGTGAGTTACTTTTTTAGTGAATTGTATAAAAAAATCAATATTGAACCAGACGTGCGGATCGTAGTTTGAGGCAAAATATTCTGAGCCAATGAGTTGTTTTTTACTTAAACCATCTGCTAATGCGATTGGTGTTTTGGTAGCACTTCCCATTTTTTCGAAAACGTCAACTAATTTACCCTCTAAATGCAATCCGTTGTAAAAAATAACATCTGCATTTACCAACTTTGTTACATCGCCTTCGCTGGCTTTATATAAATGTGGATCAACTCCACTTCCCATTAAACCTTGTACGTTTATGGCATCTCCTCCTATGTTTTTAACCAAATCTGTAATCATAGAGGTTGTGGTAACTACATTTAGCTTGCCGTTTTCTTCGGTCTTTGTTTCGTTTTTGCAGCTAAAAAGGATAGCGATTAATAGTAATGTTATAAATTGTTTTTTCATTTTATATATAATTAAATTTTTCTGTTTGTTGAGCTCAAGATTACAAATAATCTATCGTTAATTAATGGCTTTTCTTATCCTGTAACTTAGTCCCATTCCTAATAGTAAATCTTGACCTTTGGTGATACTTGTGCCTGCATAAATATCGAATTGCAAATCTTTAGAAGCCAAATATGTAAAACCTGCATCCCAATAATGGTTGGCGGAACTATTTTCTGGCAAACTCCCATAGAGTTCTAGATAAAATCCAAGTTTATTTGAAATACTATAACCGTAAGCTATTGTATAAATGGCAGCAGCTTCTGGAGAATCATTTCCCCATTCTGCGCCAATATTATAACCTAAACTCGATTTTTTACTTAATGTATGAGACAGCGATAATCTAAAATCAACTCCAGTTGTTTCTGGTCTGTAATCTGAAGACGCACTAAATATTGGAAATACATGACCAATTAATGCAATTTCTGGCATGCCATTTTTTTCTTCAGAAATATCTACTTTTAAACCTAATAATAAAGGCGAAAATCCACTTGTAATATTGTCTAATTTATTACCGTTTACTTTTGTTATGCCTTCAACAAAATCCCATCCTAATCGTAATTCTACATTGTCAAGAATCCCGTATCTTACTAAAGTTGTGTTATAAGTATAGTTTTCAGATTTTGTGTTATTATTTTTAAAAGATTCATACAATCCACCTGTTTCAATTTGAAGTGTGCCTTTTCCAACTGTCGATGATGCTTCTGTTTGATCCGGTCTGTCTGTAACTAATGGTTCAATCGTATTATTTTCTTGAGCAAAACAAAAGAATGTTGAAGAAAATAGTGCTATGCTGAATGTTATAGGTTTATTAATTAATTGCATTGACATAGATTAAAGTTGAAAAATCTTCGTTCAATAAAATGATATTATTCTCAACCGAAAGCTCAGTCATTTTATTTATTTTGAATTGTTTAGACACTTTTATTTCATGACCATATTTTAATTTTTGATGCGCACAGAATTCAAAAAACTCTTTATCATCACTCATTAATCGTGATATGATGTATGTTTTTCCTTCTTCGGCATTTGAAAGTGAAATAGAAGTATCTGTAGTTGTTATTTCCCCATCTGCGTTTGGAATAGGATCTCCATGAGGATCAAACTTTGGATGTCCTAAATACTCACTTATTTTATCGGCTAATAAATCTGAGGTTTGATGCTCTAAAAGCTCTGCTTCTTTATGAATATCGTGGAGCGACAAATCAAACATTTTAAACAAAAAAGCCTCCCAAAGACGATGCTTTCTTACAATGTTTAAAGCCATTTTTTTACCTTCATCAGTAAGTTGCAATTCTTGATACTTTTCATAATTAAGCAAGCCTTTTATGGCTAGTTTTTTTGCCATATCAGTAGCTGCTGCATTAGAAACACCTAATTTTTTAGCAATAATACCTGGTTTGGTATTGCGAGCATCGTGAGAATTGTTATTGTAAATAGCTTTTACAAAATTTTCTATTGCTATAGACATTTTTAATAGCTTTAATTAATTTTTAAGCGAGCTTAAATATTTTTCAAATGTAGCTAAAATAATTAAGATAATCAATTGCTTAGTTGCTGATTTTCATTCCGTATTGAAATGATTTTTGGTAAAAATATACTAAAGGTAATTCCAGAGGAATTAAACGTTTATAAAAAGAGCAGAAAGTTTGTTGGCTTCGACTCCAGAGGAGTTGTACATATTGCGGGTTTTTATTATTATTTAAAATTATGAAGGGTTCGACTCCTCTGGAGTCGTAGGGAAGTTTCTCTCGGGTTTTTATAAACGTGTGATGCCTCTGGCGTCTTAAAACTATTCGATTTCAGAATAATGTGAATGAGATTCCTTTTTTCAATGGAATTTGTTAGTGACAACCACAACCATCATTTCCACCACAAGCTTTAGATGATTCTTTCTTTGGCGACCAAATAAACTTGCGTATTAAGAATACTAGAGCTATTGCTAAAGCTGAAAAGACTAATATGTTTTGAATAATTATATTCATAAATTCATTTTAAAATCTCTTAAATAATAGATTCCTGCCTTCGCAGGAATGACAGATGCTTATTTTAATACTTGAAACGCTATTAATGCTACAATATACGCAAATCCTGTCATAATTACTAGTTGCAAAATTGGCCATTTCCAAGAGTTGGTTTCACGTTTTACAATGGCTAATGTACTCATACACTGCATAGCAAAGGCATAAAATAAAAGTAGCGAAATGCCAGAAGCTAGTGTAAATACTTTTTTGTTTGTATGAGGATGCCTTTCAGAATTCATCTTAGAACGAATGGTTTTATTTTCATCATCTTCCATTTCACTACCAACACTATAAATAGTAGAAAGTGTACCAATAAAAACTTCTCTAGCTGCAAAAGAACTTACAATGGCAATTCCTATTTTCCAGTCATAACCAAGTGGTCTTATAGCAGGTTCTACTGCTTTACCAATATAACCTAAAATAGAGTTTTCTAGTTTTAAAGACGAAATTTCATCGTTAATAACCGCTTTTTTAAAGCTGTCTATCTTTAGATGTAATGAATCTGAAATTTGAAGTTCAGAAAGTTCTATAGAGTTTTTAGCGTTAGCACCAACTAAGTCTTTAGTATATCGTTCAATTTTATTCTCTAATGAGATATTCTGAATGTCACTAAATCCATTAGCATCAAATTGCTCTGTAATAATTGATTTTGCATTATCATATTTATCATTAACTCCAACGGAACCTAAAACCCAAATAACAATTGAAATTGCCAAAATAATTTTACCTGCACCAAAAACAAAAGCTTTTGTTTTCTCTAAAACTGTTAAGGCTACATTTTTAAATAATGGTAATTTGTAGTTAGGCATTTCTACCACAAAGAAACTTTTGCTTTTAAATTTCATTATTCTATCTAAAATCCAAGCTGAGCCAACTGCTGCACCAAATCCTATAAGATAAAGAAGCATTAAGGTTAGTGGCTGGTAACCCAAACCAAAAATCCGTCCTTCGGGAATTACCAATTCAATAATAATAAGATACACAGGTAATCTTGCTGCACAGGTTGTAAAAGGTGTTACTAAAATTGTAATTAAGCGTTCTTTCCAGCTTTCTATATTTCGAGTTGCCATAATTGCTGGAATCGCACAAGCAGTGCCAGAAATTAATGGTACAACGCTTTTTCCGCTAAGTCCAAAGCGTCGCATAATTCTGTCCATAAGAAATACAACACGACTCATATAACCGCTTTCTTCGAGAATGGAAATAAACAGGAATAAAAATGCAATCTGTGGAATAAAAATAACGATGCCTCCAAGCCCAGAAATAATACCTTCTGCTAAAAGGTTGGTAAATGCTCCTTCTGGTAATGTATTTTTTACCCACTCACTTAGAGAAGCAAATGAACTGTCTATAAAATCCATTGGAATGCTAGACCAATCGTAAATGGCTTGAAAAATGGTGAGTAAAATGACACCAAAAATTAAATAACCCCAAACTTTATGGGTTAGGATTCTATCTAATTTTATGCGTAAATCTTTAGCGGTTTTAAGGTCAATAGTTTGTCCTTTCTTAAGCGTTTCGTTTATAAACTGGTAACGCTTTATAGTTTCTTTTTGTTGAAGACGTTTTAAATCTGCTTTAGACTTAGTTTTAAAATCTTCAACAGTATCAAAAGTTTTTCGGTCTGTTTTTCCGAAGTTAACATCTTGTGTAATAACCAGCCAAAGTTTATATAATAACTGATTAGGAAATGCTTTTCTTAAGTTGTTAAAATATGCTTCATCTATTGTAGATGCATCCATACAAGGCTTTGTGGAGAGTTCTTTAGAATGTGTTATTAGTTCCTTAAGTTCTTCAATTCCTTTGTTTTTTCTTGTACTTATTAAGGCAATTTTAGTTTCGAGCTGTTTTTCTAGATATGCGATGTCTAACGAAATGCCTTTATAAGCCATTCTATCAGACATATTAATAACTAAAATCGTAGGAATTTGTAAATCTTTAATTTGTGTGAATAGTAAAAGATTTCGCTTTAGGTTTTCTACATCACTAACAACAATAGCAACATCTGGATGATCTTTATCGTTTTTATTTAGAAGTAATTCAATAACTACATTTTCGTCTAAAGAAGACGCATTTAAACTATACGTTCCTGGTAAATCAATAATATGTGCTTTTACACCTCGTGGAAGTTTACATATGCCTTCTTTTTTTTCGACTGTAATTCCAGGATAATTCCCAACTTTCTGATTTAGACCAGTAAGCGCATTAAAAACGGAGGTTTTCCCTGTGTTTGGATTTCCAATTAAAGCAACATTGATTTGCTTACTCATCTGTCATTTCAATTAAAATATGAATAGCCGTTTCTTTTCTAATCGCTAAATGAGAACCGTTAATATTAAGATACATTGGGTCTGCAAAGGGAGCAACTTGCACAAGCTCTACTGAATTGCCAGGTAAACAGCCCATTTCTAAAAGTTTTAATGGAATATGAATAGAAGACACATCTATAATAATGCCTTGCTGTCCTCTTTTTAATTCTGCTAATGTCAAGCTTATTCTTATTTAGATTGATTTTAAAGAAGCAAAAGTAAGAGAAAATTATTAGTGTAAAAAGAAAGGCAATACTTATTTGAAGGGTTTAACGATTTTTAAGAACCACCAAAATATTTAAGCGTTTCAATATCTTCTAAAAGACGCTCAATATCCTCTGGTTTTGTACCATCGTAAAAGCCTCTGATTTGGCGTTTTTTGTCAATAAGCATAAAGTTTTCGGTATGAATCATATCATATTCATCTCCATTGCCATCGGTTTTTACGGCCAAGTAACTTTTTCTGGCTAGTTCGTAGATTTGTTTTTTGTTGCCTGTGACTAAATTCCACTTTCGGTCAATAACTCCTTTTTCTTTAGCATATTTTTTTAGCTGAGCAACGCTGTCAATTTTTGGAGTTACTGAGTGTGAGAGTAACATTATATCATTATCGTTAATAATTTCCTGTTGTATTTGATACATATTGTCAGTCATTATTGGGCAAATGGTTTGGCAAGTGGTAAAAAAGAAATCTGCCACATAGATTTTGTCTTTGTAGGTCTCTTGTGTTATAGTTTCTCCATTTTGATTGGTTAAACTAAAATTTGCAATCTTATGATATTTTAATTGATGTTGAATTGTACTATCTACTAATTCTTCACTTACCATAGCTGGTTGATAAATAGGAAGTTGTGGCTTAACATTTAAGACATTATAGATAATAATAATAATAATAATACAAAGAATAGAAAAGAAGATTCCGAAGTTTTTGTAGCCTTTAAAAAAAGTGAGAAACGACATTATAAATGAGTGATAAGAAAGTTGAATGGCAAAAATACGACCGAATGTGAATAAAAGCTTTATTTTTAACATTAAAATGAGTGCTATGAAACGATTTTTGGGATTTATTATCCTTGTATTTGCTATGCAAGTAAATGCGCAAGATTATCATGAAACTTTAAAGACAATTAGGTCTTCTGAAGCTAATATGGCATTACGTCAAATGGTAAATAATCAAAATGCTAATACTGGGAATTATGATGTTAAATATCATCGGTTAGAGTTAAATGTAGATCCTGCAGTATCTCAAATTTTTGGTGAAATCACAACTTATTTTGAAGCAAACCAAGCCATGGCAGAAATTACTTTTGATTTGGCTGATAATATGACCGTTACTCAGGTATTACAACGCAATAACAGTTTAAGTTATTTACAAAATGTTGATGATGAATTAGTAATTACATTACCAGTTACTCAAGCGCAAGGTGTTTTAGATTCACTAACTGTTACATATTCTGGTAACCCAATAAGTTCTGGTTTTGGTTCTTTTGAGCAAACAACACATAATGGTGATCCTGTAATGTGGACACTTTCTGAACCTTATGGAGCAAAAGGTTGGTGGCCTTGTAAACAAGATTTAATAGATAAAATAGATTCAATAGATGTATATGTTACAACACCAGAGTTTAATGTTTCTAATGAGAGTTATGTTGTTGCTTCTAATGGTTTGGAAATAAGTCAAACGGTTGAAGATTCTGATAAAACGACACATTTTAAGCATCGTCATCCAATTCCGGCTTACCTAATTGCTTTTGTTGTGACTAATTATGAAGTTTATTCGCATACAGTTCCTAATAACGGAAACCCTTTTGATATTGTAAACTATGTCTATCCAGAAAGTTTAGTAACTGCCCAAGCAAGTACAGAAATCACTGTTGATATTATGGACGTTTTTATCAATTTGTTTGAAGAATATCCTTTTGCAGACGAAAAATACGGTCATGCTCAATTTGGTTGGGGAGGCGGAATGGAGCACACCACAATTTCATTTATGGGTGGATTTAGTAGAGGACTTATTGCTCATGAACTAGCGCATCAATGGTTTGGTAATAAAATTACATGTGGTAGTTGGAAAGATATTTGGCTAAACGAAGGTTTTGCTACGTATTTAGCAGCATTAGTTATAGAAAATTTAGATGGCGAAGCTAATTTTAAATCTTGGAGGCAGCAGTCTATTAATAGTATCACGTCTCAAACTAGTGGAGCAGTTTATCTTACGGATCAAGACACAATGTCTGTAAATAGAATTTTTAGTAGTCGCCTTAGTTATAATAAAGGCGCTATGGTTTTACACATGTTAAGGCGTAAACTTGGTGATACAGACTTTTACCAAGGTTTACAAGATTATTTAGCGACACCAGTATTAGCTTTCAATTTTGCCAAAACGGAAGATTTTATTGATGCTATGGAATTATCTTCTGGCGAAACATTAGATGAATTTTTTAATGATTGGATTTATAATCAAGGCTATCCAACTTATATGGTTAATTGGGACCAGAACGGAAATCAGTTAGAACTTCTTGTTTCGCAAACCCAAAGTCATGCGTCTGTTTCATTTTTTGAAGCGGAAGTTCCAGTGAGAATTTTAGGGACATTAGGCGAAACTTTAGATGTTGTTTTAGATCATACCGTAAACAATCAGCAGTTTTTTGAAACTGTAAATTTCACGGTTCAAGAAGTGTTGTTTGATCCAGGTTATGACCTTATTTCAAAAAATAATATAGTAACCTTAAGTGATTTAGAATTTGATATTAATACAGAAATTACGGTTTACCCAAACCCAACATCGTCTGCAATTCATATTTTAAAACCAGATCATTTAGATGTACAAAGTATTAAAATATATAATAGTTTAGGGCAATTGTTACTACAGCGTAATTGGTCACCACAAATAGATTTAAAAGCGTTAGCATCTGGCTTGTTATTTGTGCAATTTCAAACAGGAGATAAGACAATTAATAAAAGAGTTATTAAACTTTAGACCAAGACATCATGAAATTTTATCGAATATTTTAATAAATCTTTTTGATTTAAATACCTTACTTTTGCGAATCGAAATTTGAAAATAATTACATGGAATTTGTTATAAAAATATCTCAATTTTTACTTAGTTTATCCTTGCTTATTGTATTGCACGAGCTTGGGCATTTTATACCAGCAAAACTTTTTAAAACTAAAGTGGAAAAGTTTTACCTCTTTTTTGATGTGAAGTTTTCACTCTTTAAAAAGAAAATAGGAGATACAGAATATGGTATTGGTTGGTTACCACTTGGAGGTTATGTGAAGATTGCAGGAATGATTGATGAGAGTATGGACAAAGAGCAAATGGCGCAGCCGCCACAACCTTGGGAATTCCGTTCTAAACCAACTTGGCAGCGTTTAATTATTATGCTTGGTGGAGTTACTGTAAATTTCATATTAGCATATTTCATCTATGTGGCACTTTCTTTTACATATGGAGATACTGATGTTACAACAGACAGTATGAAGGATGGGTATTGGATAGAAAATAAGTTACTCTTAGATGTAGGTTTTAAAACAGGTGATAAGATAATAGCAATTAATGATGAAAAGGTTAATACGTATTCAGAAGTTAGAAAAAATTTAATAAAAGGAGAGAAATATTCTATTATTAGAGATGGTGTTAATAAAGAAATTACACTTCCAGAAGATTTTTTAGGTCAATTATCATCTGCGGAACGTAAGAATGGAACATTTAGACTAAGAATTCCATTTATGGTTGGGAGTTTACCAGATACTTCTATAAATAAAAATGTAGATATAAAAACAGGTGATATTTTACTATCGCTTAATGGAGAGGAAATTCGTTATTTTGATCAGGTTGCAGAAAAATTATTAGAATACAAGGATCAGTCTGTAAAAGCTACGTTTTTAAGAGAAGACAAAAAAATAGACAGAACGCTAAAGGTTGATGATAACGGAAAGTTTGGTGTTGGTCTTGCTTCACATAATTCAAGATTTAGTGAATTAGGTTATTTCAATATTATCCATAAGGATTACACATTTTTAGAAAGCTTTGGCGGTGGAGTAGATAAGTTTAAGGATCAGGTTTCAGGTTATTTTGATCAGTTAGGAAAAATATTTTCACCAAGTACAGGTGCTTATAAAGGAGTTGGTGGTTTTAAAGCTATTTTCGATGTTTTTCCTGACCAATGGAATTGGCAAGATTTCTGGAGTTTAACCGCTTTTTTATCTATTATGTTAGCAATTCTAAACTTATTACCAATACCAGCATTAGATGGTGGACACGTTGTATTTTTATTGTATGAAATGATATCTGGACGTAAGCCAAGTGAAAAGTTTTTAGAGCGTGCACAAATGATTGGTTTCTTTATTTTAATTGCGTTAGTATTGTTTGCTAATGGTAATGATATTTTTAAAGCTATTACGAATTAAGATTTTTTCAATTTTAATATGAAAAAATAATAATTCATTTGGTAGGAATAAAAAAAATGATTTATATTTGCGCTCGCTAACGCGAAAATTAACCTTTGGCTTTAGCTCATCCCGATAGCTATCGGGAGGTTAGAAAAGAAGAAAGTTCTTTTAAATATAATGTATTGTGTTTATATAATTTATTCAGAATCTATTGATTCCTATTATGTTGGGGAAACTATAGAGGTTGTAGAAAGAATAGAGCAGCATAACACAAGTTTTTATGATTCTTCTTTTACAAAGCAATCTAAAGATTGGAGTCTTTATTACAAAATTGATTGTGATAACCGAAAACAAGCGAGACGTATAGAATCGCACATTAAGAAAATGAAAAGCAAAGTGTATATTCAGAATTTGAAAAAATATCCTGAAATTACACAGAAGCTTAAAAACAAATATAATTAACCTTCCTCTTTAGCTCAGTTGGTTAGAGCATCTGACTGTTAATCAGAGGGTCCAAAGTTCGAGTCTTTGAAGAGGAGCAAACAAAGCCATTACGAAAGTAGTGGCTTTTTTGTGTTTTATAAGGATTTTAGAGCGAACTCATTTTTGTACAGGTCAAACATAGGTCAAACATTTCTAACCAATCATATAACTAACTAAGCTACATTACAATAATCTGCAAGTAATAATTCTGTGCTGAATTTGTGGTATTTACCATATTATTAGACTCTTTTATGTTCAAGTCCAAATAGTTAATACATTGCATAGAAAAATGAGCTATACCTTAGTTTTTCTATGGTTTTACCTTTATTTAAAAGAACGTTTACTGTTATCTAATTTACAGAATTACTATACTATGTTCTAGTCATTTATGGAGATTTGTCATTTTTTGTGTCTCTGTATTTTTTAAATTCTAAAAAGCCTAATCTTGTTTTAGCTGTATTTTTATTGGTAATAATTATATGTATCCAGTTTGAAACTAACTTATGTCACTAAACTAGATTTGGTGACAAAAAATAGTTTTATTCTTTAGTGTGATAACGCACACCACGACCAGAACCAGTAGTTAATATAAAACCTTCTTGAACCAAGTATCGTAAATCCTTTTTAAGTGTATTTCTTGAGTACTTAGATAAATTTTCTTCCAAGTTTTTTATCTGAATGGTCTTGTGTTCTTCAATATAGGCTAGGACTTGTTTCTGTCTGTCGTTGGTGTTACTTTTTAAGCTATTATAAGTATCGTATTTAACCGTTAACTTATTAATTAGGTCAATAAGACAATCCAAGAAGAAAATCACCCAGCGGTCCAATATTTCATCATTTGAACCTCTGTGCTTTTGGGTTTCCATTAGCACTCGGTAATACATATCTTTTCTGTTCTCAATAACATGCTCAAATGATACGTATTCAATAAAATTATAATCTTGTTTTAATAGTAAGAATGTGGTAAGTAATCGTGATAATCTACCATTACCATCTTGATATGGATGTATTGATAGAAACTCATATACAAATACAGATGTTATTAGTATTGGGTGTAGTTTCTTTTCTTCCAACTGTTCATTAGTCCACACGATTAAATCGTGCATTTCCTTAGCTGTTAAATGTGGCTCGGTAGTTCTGAATATGACTTTTTGCTCACTATCAGGATAATTAGCAACAACTTGATTGGAAAGGTTTTTATATTGTCCTTTATGACGTTGGTCTTTACTACTATATTTTAGTAAAACAGAATGTAGTTGATGTAAGTAACGCTCTGAAAGGTCTATATCATCGTAATGCTCTAATATGAGTTCTAAAGCCTCGTAATAGCCAACTACTTCTTGTTCCTCTCGTTTATCTAGCTTACTTATTTTTACCGATTTAAGAAGTTGTTTCACTTCATCATCAGTTAGTGTAGCTCCTTCAATTCTAGTTGAAGACCCAATACTCTGAATAGTAGCAATATCTCGTAATTCTTTTAAGTAGCGTTTCTTTTTGTTCTCTATAAGATTCCAACCGCCTTTAAATGTATCTATAAGACCTAACTTCTGTATAATATCCTGAAATATTGTAGCTTGAAAAGCTATCTTTTTAGATATGTCCATTTTGTATCCAATTTTATCCAATTACAAATATATGTAATTATTCTTTTGGATATATCCAATTTGTATCTAATTTTATCCAATTAAAGAATTGTCTTAAAAAAGATTTACTTTAATACATGAATTAGCGCATAAATTACTATACTACCTGAAAATAGTGGCTTTTTTTGGTTTTAGTATTAAATGAGCTAATTAAACACCAATATCCTCGTTCCAAAGTTCAGGACGGTTTTCTATAAATGTTTCCATCATAGAAATACACTCTTCATTATTTAACACAATCACTTCAACACCATTGGCTCTTAAATGGTCTTCTGCTCCTAAAAACGTTTCATTTTCACCAACAACTACTTTAGGAATACCATAGAGTAAAATTGCGCCAGAACACATTGGGCAAGGCGAAAGTGTTGTATAAATTACGGATTCTTTATATATTGATGCTAATTGTCTGCCTGAATTTTCTAGAGCATCCATTTCGCCATGTAGTACAACACTGCCATCCTGTACTCTTTTATTATGACCTTTACCTAATATTTTTCCTTTATGAACGAGTACACTTCCAATTGGAATTCCGCCTTCATTCAATCCTTTCTTAGCCTCACTAATTGCTATTTTTAGAAATTCATTGTGCATATTATGATGTTTTTAGGACTCTTTATTATATTTTATGCTCAATTGTTTCAACATTTCCGAAGTCATTTTTTCAATATTAAAGTTGTGCGACCAATTCCAATCTTTACGAGCTTCACAATCATTAATAGACGATGGCCAACTGTCTGCAATAGATTGTCTAAAATCTGGCTTGTAAGTAATTGAAAACTCTGGTATTTCAGCTTTAATACTTTCAAAAATGTCTTTTGGTGTAAAACTAATGGCAGATAAATTATAAGAAGATCTTATACTTAAATTCTCAGAAGGAGCAGCCATAACCTGAGTTGTTGCCCTTATAGCATCATTCATAAACATCATAGGTAAACAGGTGTTCTTTGATAAAAAACACTCATAGTTTCCTTTTTTTATAGCTTCATGATAAATTTCTACAGCATAATCGGTTGTGCCACCTCCTGGCATAGCTTTATGACTAATAATGCCTGGATACCTTATGCTTCTTACATCTACACCATATTTATCGTGGTAATATTCGCACCAACGCTCACCAACTTGTTTCGTAATTCCGTAAACTGTTGTCGGTTCGCAAATGGTATGCTGAGGTGTGTTTTCTCTTGGTGTTGTTGGACCAAAAACGGCAATACTACTTGGCCAGAATACTTTTTTAATCTGACCTCCTTTTGCTAAATTAAGAACATGAAATAACGAGTTCATGTTTAAATCCCAAGCTTCCATTGGGTATTTTTCGCCTGTTGCACTTAATAAAGCAGCCATAAGGTAAACCGTATCTATTTTGTGGTTAATACAGCAATCTTTAATCGCATTAAAGTTTTTTGCATCTAAAATCACAAAAGGACCAGAGTTTACTAAATCTAAATTCCTGGTATTAATATCACTAGCAATCACACTATTAACTCCGTGGGTTTCTCTTAACTTAGTAGTCAGTTCTGTTCCTATTTGCCCACAGGCACCAATAATTAATATTTTTGAAGACATACGTTTTTATTAAGTTATGACCAAAAGTAATAAGAATTAATGCCATGGTATATTAAAATTTTCAGAAATAAAATATTATTTTTTGTCTTAATTATAAGCTAATACTAAATACCAAAAAGGATAGTTTAATTATCTTTACCATTCAAATTAAAAACAATTATGAAGATTACATCTGTCATTTTATTTCTATGCTGTTTTATAGTTATGAGCTGTGGTAATGATAAAAATGGCACAAACGAAGCTGAAACGACTGAAAAGATAGAACAGAATGCCAAAATTACTGCCAAAACCATTGAGAACATAGATTATAAGGATTATGCGCTTAGTAGTGAAGCTGAAGAAGTAATTGTTACTTGGGAAAGATATAAGGAATTAGCTGAGCAAATTAGTTATTTGAAGCGAGCAGATTTCTCGTTTTTTAATGGAGATAAAGAAATACTGAAGAAATTTATTAGCGAATTTAAAGTTCAAATGCCAGATGATTTAAGAACAAACCCAGTAGTATCACGAAATGCGATTATAGAAACAGCACTTTTAAAGTTGAATGAAAACTTAACATTAGATAATATTGAAAGACGTGATAAATTGTTAGGAATTAAAGCGCTTTTTGTGGCTTTTTCGAACCTGAACTATCAGATTAATAAAAAATTAGAGCGCGATATTTATGACAAAATTAAACCTGAATAATCTTTAAACTCAGGTTTTAACGAAAAATGCAGCCCAAAGAGCTGCATTTTGTATATCAGTTACTAAATGTTAATTACCCTTTTTTAGCAGCTGTAGCTTGTTGAGCGCGTTGAGCTTTTTGAGCTTCTAAAGCTTCTCTACTTACTTTTGCCAAATTAAAATTAGGATCAATAGCCAAAGCATCATTCATTAATTTTAAGGCAGCGTCCATATTTGCTGTTTTGTTTTCCGTGAATGTTAAAAGACCTTTAAGATATGCTAAAGCTGCTTTCATAGATGTTTCGTATGGTTGTTGTTTTTCGTAGAAGGCACGCTTCATATCATCCGTTACGTTAGTTAAAGCGTAATCAATATTTAATTTTGCTCCTGCTAAATCATTAACTTGAATTTTCATATCAGCCATTTCGTACGCCAAATAAACGTTTGGTTTACGTTTGTACAACACTTCAAAATGTTCTAATGCCATTTTTGGCTGATTAAGATTTTTTAATGCTAAAGCTTTTACTTCAACATTCATGTCGGAATCTGAATCGTTTTTTTCTACTCCGATTGTGTTTAGTGCTTGCATGTGTTGACCTTCGGAAAGGTAGATGTAAGCCAATGTATCTTTGCGAGCTACAGAGGGTTCTAAAACATCAAGATGCGTCATAGCATTAATAATGCCTTGTACATCACCTTGTTTTTTCATTTGTTTGTAATAAGCTTCATAGTGTTTTTTTAATTCTGTATTCGTCTGAGCAAACATGCTCACTGAAAATAACATGATTCCGATAGTTATCGGGACAATTGTAATATTTTTCATATGTACTGAGTTTATTGTTCTTGGTTTAAAATTTAATGGGCTAAAACTATAAAATTTTATAGGAAATGGTCTTAAAAAATCAATAATTTTAAATGAGACTTATGGTTCTACTTGAAAGGTGTAATTCAAAAGTTGTACCAATGTAGTACTATCAATTATTTTTCCTTTGCTTTCTTCGGAAGAATTATACTTTGGAAGTGGTAAATCTTTTTGTTTACAGTAGCTTGAATAATAGTCTTTTTTTGTCGGATGCTTTGGGTAAGCTGCATTTAAGGTTACGCTCCAAAGTTCTTTTTTAAGAATGGTTAGAATGATTGCGATACAATCTGTTTTATGAATTAAATTAATAGGAGCGTTAGGATTTGAAACATTATGTCTTCCAGATAAAAATTTTGAAGGATGACGTTCTATATCTACCAAACCACCAAAACGGAGAATAGTCGTCTTAAAATTAGAATTTGCTTTCAGCATCTGCTCAATTTCAATGAGTTGTTTAGCATTGTTGGTTAAAGCATTTGGTTCAGTTTCGGATGTTATTATGGGAAAATCTGTTTCATTTTCAAAAACAGAAATAGAACTTACATAAAGCACATTTTTTATAGAATGCTTTTCAATAGCTTGCATTAAATGGATTATTTCTGTTACATGATTTTTAGTTGGATTTCTTCGTAATCCAGGAGGCATATTAATGATTACGGTTTCACTTTCTGTTAAAAATCCGGAATAATTGCCTGAAATTCTAGTTTCATTTAGAACCACTAAAAACGGCTTAATTTGAAGCTGTTCTAACACCATTAATTTGTCTTTAGACGTTGTAGAACCGTTGACATTAAATCCTTGCTCAACTAATGTTTTAGCTAAAGACAAGCCTAACCAACCGCAACCAATGACGCTATGCTAGTGTTTCAAGATAAAGGGTTAAAAATTTTCGACAAAAATACGGAATATAAGGGCTTCTGTGTTTCAATTTTGTTAACCCATTAAATTTCAGTAACTTTAAGATTCACATTAAAAATAATCGTTATGCCAATAAAAAGTTTTCAAGGATCTCGTAAGCAGCAAAACACCACAGAATCCGTTGCGCTAAAAGTGAAAGATTATATGACTACTAATCTCATAACGTTTAGACCAAACCAATCTGTACAAGAGGTCGTAGAATCTTTAATAAACAATAAGATTTCTGGTGGACCAGTAGTTAACGATAGGCAAGAATTGGTTGGTATTATTTCTGAAGGAGATTGTCTAAAACAATTAAGCGAAAGCAGATATTACAATATGCCTTTAGAGCATGATAATGTAGAGAAGCGCATGGCTACAAATGTTGAAACTATTGATGGAAACATGGATGTTTTTGATGCTGCCAATAAGTTTTTACAATCCAAAAGACGACGTTTTCCAATTGTTGAAAACGGAAAACTCGTTGGGCAAATTAGCCAAAAAGATATTTTGAAGGCTGCATTACATCTTAAAGGTGAGAATTGGAATAGTACTACTAAAGGTGGTTCTTAATCATCACGTTTTACCAAAGCATAATATTCACCCTCTAGAGGTAAATAACCTTGATTGTACACAAAGTAGTAAATAGTACCAACTTTTGTAGTATAGATGCTTGTAATATAATTAAAATCGAACCCTTTTTCTACGAGTTTGGCTCTAGAGCATTTCATCTTTTTGTTAGGATTGAGTGCTTCTAGTATTCTGTAGTTTTTTCTAAGACGGTTATTTGTGTTTCTAATTAGGTTTTTAGAATCTGTATTAAGACGATTATTATGTGTGTTTCTGCAACCATCACTACAGTATTTCTTATCGATTCTGCCAACAATTAAATCACCGCATTCCGGACATTTTTTTCGCATATTCTATAATTAAATCCTTACAATATACTAATTAAAATCATTATAAACCACTAGCAATGATTACAGTATTAGTATTATTCACTTTATTATAAATGTTAACTTTAAAGACTTTTGTTTTGAGATAATTAACTAAGGTTTTAATTTTAGTTTCATCGGCATCTTTTACCGAAGCGTTAAAAAGAATAACGCCTTTTGACGATTTTGAACCTAAGACATGATTCCAAAATATGGTACTTAAAAATTGGTCTGGCACGCTGAGATCAATATAAAGATCTACAATAATTAAATCGAATTGTTTGGTGTTCACTGCCATAAAATCTAAAGCATCAGCACAATGAATTTTTAGATTTTTATTTTCTTTAATGCCGAATTCTGTGTTAGCAATCTCAATAATTAGAGGGTCTAACTCTACGGCTTCTATAGTGTTAGTGTAGTTAAAATCACTTCTTAGAGTTTCTATGACACTTCCACCTCCCATTCCTAAGATTAAAATTGAATTGATGTTTGAAAGTTCAATTTTTTGTAGCCCAAATTTTAAAATCCGTTGTAAGGAACCGTAGCTGTAATTCGCGTTTTGTGAATTGAGGTATTTTTTGCCATTGTACCACGTTATTTCTAATTCTCCGCTGTATTTGGAGGTTATGGTTTTGGTAACTGGGTAAATGTAACTGAGGAGTCGTTTCATATAGGAATAGAGTTAGGGCTTAATTTTATTCAGTAATTTGTAGTACCCAATTTCATTAATAAAGTTGAATTAGTATTCCAAATATTGCAATTATTAGGCATAAAGGTGAAAATAATTTTGTGTCTAATTTACCAAAATCTGTTGTTTTAATACTTTTAAAAACCCCAACATATTTAAAGTCTCCAATAGCTCGAAGCATAAAAACAGCAGGAATTATCCAACCTCCATAAGTCAATATCCATTCTGGTAGTTGGTAAGATATAAGACTAGATTTAAAGAGATAAAAAAGGCTGAATGCTGTTAAACCAATACCAACAATAGCAGAATCTATTTTTCTAGGATTTAAAAAACGTTCTCCGTTTTCTTTGGTTGGTAAGGAAGCTGCAAAACCATATGTTCCGCCAATGACCCAATTAAAATGAATGAGTCCGAGTACGATAAAAATGATACTTAATATAATAGATAAAATCATGGTTTTTGTTTATAAACCTAGTTTGACGTAAGATTTATTTTCTATGTCTAAAACAAATTACTAAATTATTAGTAAAATGAACAACTTTTTTACTCTAAATCATAATGCGCAATGCGTAATGTTAGTATAAAAGTAAAATAATGTTTAGCCTCATTTATATTGTTATTTACATCAAATGTAAAGAGTAATTAATGTTCCTACAGTCACATACTAATTTATCTTTTTATAACTCCAAACGGCTAAACCATTCATAATAACAGCATAGAGTAATGTTTTTGATAACTGCGGAAGAATATCCATAAAACCAGAACCTTTGAGCATAACCATACGCATCACTTCAACGAAATATTTAATAGGATTAAACTCTGTAATGGTTTGTGCCCATTTCGGCATACTTTCAATTGGTGTAAACAAACCACTCATTAGAATAAAAATAACGGTAAAAAACCAAGCAATGAACATAGCTTGTTGCTGGGTTTCTGTAAAGTTTGATATAAACAAACCAATACCTAAAACCACTAAAATATAAATAGATGTATAGAAATACATCAAAGCTAAACTACCTATCATTGGTACATTAAAAATGAGTTTAGCTATAATTAATCCAACAGTTAACAACCCTAATCCTATAATCCAAAACGGAAATAGCTTTCCAATAACAAACTGACTTTTCTTTATTGGTGTGACATTAATTTGCTCTAAGGTTCCAATTTCTTTTTCGCGCACAATGTTCATTCCAGAGAGAAACAACGTAATCATGGTAACTAATAACACCAATATTCCTGGAACCATAAAAGTTTTATAGTTTAGTGTTTGGTTGTACCAAAACAAAGGAATAGTTTCAATAGTTATAGGTTGTACTTGTGCATCAGAAAATTGCATCAGGTCAACTTTTATATTTTTATTAAAACGCTGTACTATTTGATTAACATACACACTTTCCACACCAGCTGCAGCTCCATCAATAGCGTTTATGGTTATTCCTAGTTTGGCATATTTTTCTTTCTGTAAATCGCGTTCAAAATGAGACGGAATTTCTAAAATTACATCAACTTTCCCATTAAGCATGGCTTCACTTGCTTGGTTTTCCGAAGAATAATTATTTAAAACATTAAAATAAGTTGAAGCCTCAAAAGCATCTAACAGAGCACGAGAATTAGAAGAATGGTCATTGTTGATATACGCAAATTTTATATTCTTAATTTCAAACGTTGCTGCATTAGATAAAATAATGAGTTGAAGAAGTGGCAAAATAAAAATGATAGGTAACATACCTTTATTTCTAAAGATTTGCTTGAACTCCTTTTGTATGATGTAACCTATTGTTTTCATTATTCTAATCTAATTTTATATTTCTTCACACTTAACCCAATAAAAAAGATTGTCATTCCTAATAAAATCAAAGTTTCCTTCCAAATAAATTGAATACCAACACCTTTTAACATAATACCTTTTATAATAATGATAAACCATTTTGCAGGAATAATATTACTGATTACCTGAAGTGGAATTGGCATGCTTGAAATAGGAAAAATAAAACCAGATAGCAATATTACAGGTAGCATTAATCCCATTAACGAAATCATCATAGCTGTTTGTTGAGTAGCAGAAATGGTTGAGATTAGAATACCCAATGCCAAGGCACTTATTATAAAAAGGATACTTTCTAAAGCCAATAAAAACAAACTTCCTTGAACTGGCATTTTAAAAATGAAAATGCTCAAAACAACTATTACTACAGCATTGATTATGGATAGAAAAATATACGGAAACACTTTGCCAATAATTACTTGAAATGGTTTTAGTGGTGACACTAATAAAATTTCCATAGTTCCTAATTCCTTTTCTCTTGTTATAGAAATGGAAGTCATCATTGCAGAAACCAACATTAAAATAATAGTCATTACTCCAGGAACGAACATATAAACGCTTTTTAGTTCAGGATTATAAACCATTCGTGTTTCTGGTACAATTTGATAAACAATCGTGATGTCCTTATTAAGTTGCTTTTGATACTGTTGAAGAATAGCATTCACGAAATTACTTATGGTATTTGCCGTATTTGGATCTGTAGCATCTGTAATAATCTGAATAGTTGCTTTGTGGTCTTTAATCAGGTTTTTACTGAAATCTTTTTCAAAATTTAAAACTGCTTTTACATGGCCTTTTTGAAACACTGAAGCGATATCAGATTCGCGTTCAACCATTTGTTTTATGCTGAAATATTTAGATGCTGAAATTTTATTGATGATTTCTTTGGTAGTCGCATCTTTTGAATGGTCTAAAATAGCGATGTCAACATTATTGATTTCATTGGTTATGGCGAACCCGAAAAGTAAAATTTGAGCAATAGGCATTCCAAAGAGAATAAACAGCGAGCGTCTATCTCTAAAAATATGGTAGAATTCTTTTTTTACGAAGCCTATGAATCTTTTCATCCTCTTGCCAGTTTTAAAAACACATCGTTCATATTAGCAGCTTTAAACTGCTCTTTAAGCTTTTTAGGTGTATCTAAAGCCTCAATCTTTCCGTTTACCATAATAGACACTCGATCGCAATATTCAGCTTCATCCATATAATGAGTTGTTACAAAAATGGTGGTGCCTTGATCTGCAGCTTTGTATATCATTTCCCAAAACTGACGTCTAGTAATTGGGTCAACACCTCCAGTTGGTTCATCTAAAAACACAATTTTTGGATCGTGCAATAAGGCAACCGAAAACGATATTTTTTGTTTCCAACCTAATGGTAATGAGCCAACCAAATTATTGGCAACTGATTCAAGTCCTAATTCTTCAATTAAGGCTTTAGATTTTTCTTTAATTCTCGCTCTTGATAATCCATAAATTCCACCAAAAAAAGTAATGTTTTCCTTAACCGTTAAATCGTCATACAAGGCAAATTTCTGACTCATATAACCAATATTTTTTTTTATGTCTTCTGCATGAGTGAAAACATCAAATCCAGCAACTGTAGCACTACCAGATGTAGGTTTAGAAATACCAATCAGCATTTTCATTGCTGTTGTTTTTCCCGCTCCATTTGCTCCTAGAAAACCAAATATTTCACCTTTTTCAACATTGAAAGTAATAGCGTTTACAGCTGTGAAATCACCAAACATTTTGGTTAATCCATCTACTTGTATAACATTGTTGTTGCTCATTATTTGGCTAATTCCATAAAAGTGTCTTCTATGGTTGGTTCTGTTTTATTTATTGAGATATCCAATAGGTTTTCGGATTTTAAATACTGAACTAATTCCTTTGGATTAAAGTCTGGTCTGTTATCTGTATAATGCACAAATTCTCCAAAAGGATATACACTATGATTGAATTTATAGCCTTTTAAACTATTAATTAGCAGAAACATATTGTTGGCACTAACGTTATAAATTGGTTTTGGGTAGTGCCTAACAATAGCTTGAGGTGTATCAATCTCCAGAATTTTTCCATCTTGGATAAGTGCAATTCTATCACATAAAGCAGCTTCGTCCATATAAGGTGTCGATACTAAAATAGTAATGCCTTTTTGTTGCAAGCGCTTAAGCATGTCCCAAAATTCCTTTCTCGAAACGGGATCAACTCCTGTGGTTGGTTCATCCAAAAACAAGACTTTAGGCTTGTGAATTAAAGCACAACACAAAGCTAATTTTTGTTTCATTCCACCAGATAGTTTTCCCGCACGACGATTTTTAAACGGTTCTATTTGAACATAAATATCTTTTATTAAATCGTAATTTTCTTCTATGGATGTTCCAAAAATGGTAGCAAAGAAGTCTAAGTTTTCTTCAACAGTTAAATCTTGGTATAATGAGAATTTCCCAGGCATGTAACCAACATTATTCCTAATTTTTTTATAATCAGAAATCACATCATAATTTGCAACTGTTGCGTTGCCTTGATCTGCAATCAAAAGTGTAGTTAAAACTCTAAAAAGCGTTGTTTTTCCAGCACCATCAGGACCAATAAGCCCAAAGAGTTCACCTTCTTTCACATCAAAAGAAATGTTTTGTAACGCTTTTACATTTTTATAAGATTTTGATATGTTAGCAACGGTAATACTCATTATTTTACTAAAATAAAATTGCTGTCTGTTAAGGCAAGAACTTCGTGTTTAACATCTTTCTTAATCATTACATAATCGCCAGCTTCTAAATTAGTTTCTCCAGATAGTTCTTTGTAAACAGACTTCCCTGAAACGCAAATTAAAATTGCTGGTACGTTGCTAACGTGTTCTTTTAACTCTTTTCCTTCTGCTATTTGTAATGACATTACTTTACCTTCTTCAGCTTTTAGTAAAAGTTGCGTTTGTACAGCTTTGTCTTCAGTATGCAAATTTTTTAAATTCATTTTTGGATACGTATTTTTAGATTGTTGTATTGTTATCTTTTCATCATTTTTACATCCTATAAAAAGGAGTATTCCTAGTAATAAAATCAGTTTTCTCATATGTATTTATATTAATTGTTAGATGATATCCACATTTCTGCAGGCATGCCTATTTTTAGGCTTCCATCATTTTTTACATCTACTTTTACAGCATAAACCAATGCTACACGTTCTTCTTTTGTCTGAATAATTTTTGGTGTGAATTCTGCTTCTGAAGCTATCCAGCTGACTGTACCTTTATACGATTTCATAGCATCATCTTTATCAATTTTAACGGTTACGTTTTGACCAATTTTAATGTTTGACAATTGTGTCTCACTTATATAAACTCGCAATTGCATGGTGCTTAAATCGGCAATTTTATAGAGTGGTTTTCCAAAAACAGTGATTTCGTTTGGCTCTCCGTATTTGGTTAAAACGGTTCCGTTAACAGGATTAATTATTTTACTTTTTTCGATTTGGTCATCAATTTGTTTCAATTGCACATCAATACTCTTCAGCTCATTCACAACAGGTGCATTTTGAATTTCAACACTTCTTATTTGACTTCTAATAACATCTATTCCGCCTTGAACATCGTCTAATTGTTTTTGTGTTCCTGCGTTATCTCTAATTAAATTCTCAATTCTATCTTTGTTTATGTTTCCTGTTTTTAATTTTGCACTTAGTACATTGATTTGCGATAAAATACCTTTAGATTTTGAACTAATCACAGCTTTAGACACTTCTAATTGTTCTCGTTTTAATGTTAATGGAATGGTATCGATATAGCCTATAAATTGTTCTTTTTGAAGCACATCGCCTTCATTAACATTAAACAGCATCAGTTTTCCATTGTTTTCTGCAGAAATGGTAATTTCTGTCGCTTCAAAATTGCCATAACCATCTGCTTTTTCGTTAGAACTGTTGCAAGAAAATAAGCTGAATGCGATTATGCTTAATCCTAATATTTTATTATAGTATTTCATGTGTTTATATTTATTTTTTATTTAGGTCACATGCTGTTCGCTTTTAATCATACTATTAAGTGATAATCAGCATGCTCGTTTCATTTTATTGCCCTTTTATAGTATTGTAATTAGCTTTTGCTAATTGTAATTGTATTTGGTGTTTTAATAAAGTGTTTTCGGCTTCAAATAAATTGGTGAATTCTGTTACATAATCTGATGATGTTATGACTCCATTTTTAAGTTGAGCATCTATAGTATTTAATATGGTTTTACGCAGTTCTATAATTTCTAAATCTGAAGTTATAAAATCAGAAATCTTTTCAATTACCTTTTGTTGTTTGTTAAGTTCTATGTTGGTGTTTAGCTCAAATATTTCGGTTTCGTTGTCAATAATATCTTTGTTTATAGCTAAAGTTTCTCGTTGTTTTTTATTAGTATTCCAATCAAAAACTTTCCAATTAAATTTTAAACCTACGATGTAAAATGGTTGAAAGGAATTATCCAACATATTCAATCCAGGATTACCATATCCACCATTTGCAAAGCCATTTAGTTTTGGTGCATTTTGTTTAGAAATTAGGGTTTCAGAATTTTCTATTTCTTCTTTTTTAAGCTGAAATAATTCTATTTCTGGTCTACTAATATCACCTTGAAATTGGACTTCTGCTAAAGGTGTTTCAAAGGATGATGAACTGTCTAATGATTGTCCTATTAAGCTAGAAAGCGTTTCTATCAATGATAATTTTGTGCTTTCAGCTTCTATAAATTGCTGGTTTATTTTTAATATCTCAGCTTCCAAAACACTATCTGAAGCTGGCAACAACACACCATATTTAATACCAGATTGCACTTCTTTTAATTTAGTTTGCAACTGCACTTTTTTAGCTTCCAATAATTTATAAGTTTCTTGATTTAAGAGTATTGAAAAATAGAGCTGATTAATTTGTGTTTTTAGTTGATGAATACTTGCATCAATCTGTTTTTGTTTGATTTTTAATTGTGCAGATTTTAAGTTTAATGAAGCGTCTGTTGCACCTCCATTATAAATCAATTGATTTACAGAAAGTGTTGCGCGATATTGGTCTTTATTTAAAGGATCAATAGTTGAATTAGGAATTGGAATTTCAATAACGTCAGACTGATAGGTTGCTTGCGCTTCTAAATTGAATTGTGGCAATTTTGAGTTGGAAATAATGTCTGAATCCAATTGGTTTTGTTGCTCAAATAATAAACGCTGTTTAACCAAAGGATAATTGGTTTCAACTAAATTATAACAGTCGTTAAGTGTTATGCTTTGCTGTGCTATAACAGGAAGCGTTGTTATGATTATTAGAATAAGTATGAAGCGTTTCATTTTAAGAGTGTTTAATAGAATTAATAATAAAATTGGAAACTTCTGTTTTACGGTCTTCCATAAGTTGCTTGTAGGTTTTATCATTTGTATTTGTAAATGCCATGATTAAAGGTTTAGCTACAAATGGAAAAATATTAAGTGCCAAAATATTGATGAATAATTGTTTTGCACTAATCGGTTTTATTACGCCATTCTCAACTTCATCTTCAACTTGTTTCTTAAATTTTTCAAGATTGGGAAAGCCTTTATTATCCTTCATCTTTAAAATAAACTCTGGGTTCCTATTCAATTCTTGAATGATAAAACTTGGTAAATAAGGATGCTTAACAATGAATGTAATATAGTTTGATGTGAAGTTTTTAATTTTATTTTCAATAGATGAATCATCATTTAGAATAGCGTTTAATTGAGGTGCTAATAATGAAAATGCATTTTTAAAAACCGCTTCAAAAAGTAATTGTTTACTTCTATAATAATAATGCAACATCGCTTTGTTAATTCCTGCTTTATCAGCTATTTCTTGCATACGTGCTCCATCCATTCCTTTGGATTGAAATACATTTTTCGCTGCATCCAAAATTTGCTCTTCTGTATTTTCGTCTTTTGTTTTCATTATTACTAACTATATGGTTTAACTAAGTGGTTAACAAATGTACAAAAAATAATCAAATACGTTACAGTTTTGATTATTTTCCTAATTTATATGTTATTTACTTAATGATTATCAACCAATAAGTGCTACTAAAAACAGACAACCACATCAGTTTACTTTTTTTGTACCTCCATGTCCTCCAGCTACAACAATCATTATTTTTATACTTAAATAAATGAATTTAAAAAACTGAATGATAGGATTCATCATTTTAAATCTTTGATATTTTGATATTCTTTGTGTCATAATATTTTGTTTTTTTATTCAGGAATCAACCACCAAAATGGTCGCATTTTAGCTTTGTATATGAATGCATAGTGCAAAGCCAGTTTTAACCAATGACCAGCTAAGCCAATGTCTCCGAAGGTTTTTCCTAATTGTCTACCTTGTGTTTTTGGATATTTTTCGTAATCTGGAACAATTGGATATGTTGTGATACTTACGCCACTTCCCTTCGTTATTCCATAACCAGCAGAAGCAATACAAGCTGCTCCCATATTTCCTAGACTTCCTTTATGATGCAATGATTCTTTACCAATTTTAATGGAATCTATAATATTATCTGCTACCAACTTTGCGGTAATACCAGAAGGCATACCTGTTCTTGGTGGTGCAGGTGAAATATCTGTTCCGTTTTTGCTTTTTCTGGGTTTAGAAATAGCGTGTGGAGGTGCAAATGCAATTCCTGGCGCAAAAATATTTTTATAACTTGGGTTTTGATAGGTTTCTGGCCAATCTCTAACAGACCATTCTTCGTAAGGTTTTGGAGTATAATCCGCATCGACAATCATAAAACCTTTGAAAAGTTTTTTTGTAATGTCGTTCTCATTTTTATCATATGCTTTGAAATCATGACCAGAGAATGTAGGAATAAGCATTGCAAAATCATAAGTTTCTGCTTTTTGTTCGCCTTCTAAGTTTTCGTAATGAGCTAAACCGTTTTCAATTTTATTTACTCCTGCTCCAAGGATCCATTTAATATCTCGATCTTCAAAAATCATTTCAACCATTTCATGAGATTTCATAGTCATACTGCCATAGCTTAACAACATACCATCCATTCCGAAATCGCCTAATTGATACTCATTAGAAATCCAAGTCACTTCAGCCATATCACGAACTTTATGTTTACGTAATTCCTGTTCTACATTTAGTATATATTCGAAAGCTGCACCTTGACAGGTTGCTTTTGCATGTCCAGTTCCTATTAAAATTTTGACTTTCTTGCCTTGTTTCATTTCTTGGATTAAGGAATTCAATCCTTCCCAAGCATGATCTGCATGAGTATATGTACAAACTGAATAAGTTTTGTTTTCTCCAGGAATTAAACCATTAGTCGCTTCAAAATTTAGTTTTGGTCCAGTTGCATTAATCAAATAATCGTAGGTTACTTTTTCTTGTTGACTTTTTTTATCTCCTACTACATATTCAGCTAATACATAAGGTTTTTCTTCATTTTTATCTCCTTCTGGAAAAAACGAAATCGCTTTTGCTTGTTTATAACCAATGCCTTTCTTTTTATATAAAGGCTCTAATGGAAATAAGATTTTTTCAGACTTCATTCTACCAATTCCTACCCAAATATTGGAAGGAATCCATTGGTAATTACTGTTAGGAGACACTACAACAACTTCATGTTCTTTAGATAATTTTCTACGCAAATGTGATGCTGCAACATGACCAGAAATACCTGCTCCTAAAATGACAATTTTAGACATTTTATATAATTTTATATTATGAATTTAGTTTAAAAATTAAGGTTGTGAAATGATATTTATCACTTTGATTATCTGCGGAATAGATTGCCTTAATTATACTGTAAAGGTTGCGTATTAAAACCAATTGTACAGTAACTTTTGTTACATAAAAAAGTAGCTATTTAGCTGTTTTTTTATTCATTTTATTATATATCATTTTTATAAAAATGAGTCCCAAAGCACCCCCAAGAAATGAAACAATACAGTTAATAATAAATAGTAAACTATGAAACGTTTCGTTTTGCATTATAGACCAAGGATCAAACCCTAACCTTCCAAAAGATTTTAATAATAAAATACTTCCGAAAACACCAATTAATGTATTTCCTATCAAACCAAAAGAATACTTTTTCTTAAAATAACCAAGTAGGTTCGCAGAAATAATTCCTATAAGAATACTGATTAAAGAAAGTAACGTTTCTGTCATTATAGCATCTATTTACTAATGTCCATAATCCATTTTATCTATTTTTCCTCCCATTAATCTTTTTTGGATAATCATGTAAACAAAAAGAAGGATAAAGCCAATAATTCCCCAATTTAAAGCTACAGATAAACCATATTCTGATGCCGAAGTATTGTAGATTGTTAAAGGCTCATTAACTTTATTAATAGAAGGTAATATTACTGGAAATAATGATGCTAATGAGGATGTAATTCCTCCAACTATTAATAAGGTTGATAAAACAAAACCATAGATGTCTTTTTTTATTTTTTTAATAAAAAACAATCCAATTAATCCTATAAAATAAATAATAGGAAATATTATTAAATAAGGCTTCTCAATAAAATTATCTAAAGAGTTAGGGTTAACTATTTGCCATACAATTAAAGAAAAAAATGTAAGCACTGTTAGCACAATGTTTAACTTGAAAATGATACCTTTAAGCTTATTATTTATTGATGAATTGGTTTTTAGAATTATCCAGTTAGCACCATGAATAGCTAAAGTTACAACAGATATTAAACCTATAATAATTGTAAACCAATCAATAACACCTGGGTTTTCACTTAATGGACTAAAGCTACTATCCCATAATGGTAAGAAAAAATAATGTCCTTCGTAAACAGATATGCCATTTTCAACACCACCTAAATTTACACCTCTAACTATATTCCCTAAAGCAATACCAAAAAATAAGGCTAATAATAAACTAGAAACTCCAAACGATTTATCCCAAATGTCTTTCCACATTTGATACTTAAATTGGCTTCTAAACTCTAAGCCAATAGCCCTAAAAATAATTAACCACAAGACTATTATTAGTGGTAAGTAAAAGCCACTAAAGACGGATGCGTAAAAAGTTGGAAAAGCCATAAAAAGCATTCCACCAGCAGCAACTAACCAAACCTCATTAGAATCCCAAAATAAACCTGCGGATTTTGCGATTACTTCTTTGTCTTTTTCCTTTTTTGTAAAAAACAAATGAATTATTCCTGTTCCAAAATCATAACCATCTAAAATAAAAAATACAGCTAAAACAACAGCTATTATTATGTACCAAAATATTTCCATAGTTTAATGTGTTTGAGGTTTTGGACCTTGGTTAATAGTTTTACCAACTAAGACTAAAAACAATAAGCCTAATAGCATATATAAAGCAACAAAACCAAGTAAAGTAAATAATGTATTACCTGATGAAACTGTAGGTGAAATACCTTCGCTTGTTTTTAATAAACCGTAAACTAAATACGGTTGTCTTCCTAATTCTGCTGTATACCAACCAGTAATGTTTGCTATATAAGGAAACGGAACTAGGAACATAATTGTCCAAAGTAATGCTTTTGAGGTGTACAATTTTTTTCGCCATAAAAAGAAAAGTGACAATGCCATAACACCAATAAATATGGTACCTAAACCAACCATTATATGATAGGAATAATATAGCGCAGGAATATTATCTGGCAATTCTTCTTTTTTAAATTGATCCATTCCTGGAATTTGTTTATCCCATTCTTGATAGGTTAAAAAACTTAAGATATTTGGTACTGCAATTTTATTGTCTAATTTTTTTTCAACCATATTTGGTTGACCAATAAGGACAATTTCAGCACCAGCTTTTTCAGTTTCAAAAATTCCTTCCATAGCAGCAAAAGATGCTGGTTGGTATTTTGCAACATTTTTAGCATTCCAATCTCCTGTTGGAAATGCTAATAAAACACTAGAAATTAATCCAAAAACTATACCTGTTTTTAAAAATAGTTTTCCGTATTCCTTTTGTTTATTTCTTAGAATATAAAACGCACCTATGCTTGCTACAACAAAAGAAGATGTTACAACTGATGCTAACTGATTATGTAAAAAAGCCGGTAGAAGCCAAGGATTACTAAACAGTGCTGAAAAATTTTGCAACACATATTTACCATTATCTAAAATTTCATAACCTACAGGATGTTGCATCCAGGCATTGGTTGCTAAAATAAACCAACCACTTGCCCAAGAACCTAAAAACACTAAAAAGCCTGTTAGGAAGTGTAGTTTTTGACCCATTAATTTTTCACCAAAAATAAATAGTGCTAAAAATGAGGATTCTAAGAAGAAGGAGAACATACCTTCCATTGCTAATGTTTGGCCAATAATACCTCCTGTTAGTTCCGAAAATTTTGCCCAATTAGTGCCAAATTGAAATTCCATAGGAATTCCTGTTACGACTCCCATCGTGAAATTAATAGCAAAAATTTTCATAAAAAATTTTGCTGCATTGTTATATTTTTCAATGTTATTTCTTAAATATTTCCACTTAAAATAGACTATCAATAATGATAATCCCATAGTGAGTTGCGGAAATATATAGTGAAATGTGATAGTAAATGCAAACTGCAATCTATCATAAAAGAGCATGTCTTCCATTTAATCAAGGTTTTTCTTAAAGGTAACAAAGTTAGTTTTAAGAATGCTTGTTTTGGGTAACACAGGTTACATAGCACAATATTTTTCATTCTTTTTTCTTTGTGTAGCCTAAGTAGCTTCTAGAAACGTATAGCCGCTTTATTTTTGTGCTTTAGTCACGATAAGCAGAAAGCATCCATACAAGTTTCTCTTGTTGAACAATGTAGTCACTCATTAAAGCTACTGTACCTTCGTCATTAGTATCTGCAGCAATAGACAATATAGCTCTTTCTTTACCTAATAATGTCTTTAAAGCTTCTAGGACACTGTCTATAGCAACCTCTCCATCAGTTACATTTTCCGCTGGCTTAATATCAGAAACCTCTAGGTACTTTTTGAAGGAATGTAGTGGTGTTGCACTTAGTGTGAGTACACGCTCTGCAATTTCATCTACTTTAATTAATGCGTCATTATAGAGTTCTTCAAACTTGAGATGTAATTCAAAGAATTTTTTCCCTTTTATATTCCAATGAAATCCTCTAAGATTCATATAGAATAATTGGTAGTTTGAAAGTAAATCATTTAATCCTATAGCGGTGGTTTGCGATGCTTTAACATCTAAGCCAATGTTGTTTATGTTTTTCATAATTTATTATTTAAAAATTTTAAAATCCAATTTCTTGGTTTTCTATTACCTTTTTTGATTAAAGGTAATCATTCCTTTTAGTTGCCTTAATTTGGTTCTACCACTATTTGTGTGGGTAATTAAAATATGATTAGAATTAAATTTATCCTTATAGGTTATAAATTGTCTTGAATTATCCATTTTTATTCATTTAGCAAATCAAAATGATTCAATAAATAGGTCAAACCCTAATTAGAAAATACCTTCATTCAAGATCTTCCACAACATTCGTGGTAGAACCTTTAATTTTAATTATTAGATAAAAAAGGCTTTAGTAATTCTATGTAAAGCCCTTAGTTTTGTTTTTAAATATCTTTTTTTGCCAGATACCAAGTGATTTTTTCAATAGAATCATCTTCTATTCGAGTATTCAATTCGTCTAATGTTTTTGGTGGTGGTAGAATTGCTTTGTCACCACGTTTCCAATCCAATGGCATTGCTACTTTGTGTTCATCCGATACTTGTAGGGCATCCAAAGCTCGTAGAATTTCATCCATATTACGACCTACGTTAAGTGGGTAATACATTATTAAACGTATTTTCTTTGATGGATCTATAAAGAAAACAGCTCTTACTGCAGCAGTTTCACTTTCGTTAGGTTGTAACATTCCATAAAGCTTAGATACTTTCATATCAATATCTGCGATAATAGGGAAGTCAAAATAAACACCAGTGTTTTTTCTTACATTTTGCACCCATCCTAAATGTGCGTGAATACTATCGATACTTAAACCAAGTAATTCTGTATTAAGTGCATCAAATTCTTTTTTACGAGTTGCGAAACCACTCATTTCAGTAGTACATACTGGTGTAAAATCTGCTGGATGAGAAAACATCACTATCCATTTGTCTTTGGCAAAATCTGACATTTTGATTTTACCTTTTGTAGTTACGGCTTCAAAATCTGGTGCTATGTCACCAATTCTAGGCATTGAAATTACCTGTTCTGGTAATAGGTTTTCGTTATTCATAATATAGTTTTTTATTATCGTTTTTTATTATTTGATAAAATTAAACTATAGTTGTATTGTGCACAGTAACAAAAGTTACAGAGTTAGATTTTTGGAAAAAAACGACCGCTTCTTTTTTGATATAATGTATAATCTGAAAAAGTAATTTTTAATCGCTGTTCTTCATAAGAGGACTTAAAATAGAAAAGAATGTAAAGTAACATTGAGATACTAATTTTATAGGGTGAATCTGTATATAAACCATAGCCAAAGGTTACTAAGATTATTCCAGTATAAATTGGGTGTCTTACAAATTTATAGACACCATTTGTAATCAGTGATGAATTGGATTTTGGTGTAGGAAAAGGGGATAGGTTGGTATTCAACTGCAGTAACGCTATTATGGCAGTTAATACTCCAATAATTGTTATGGTTAAACCAATATAATTAGTGATTAGGTTAGTGGTAATATCAATTAAGTTTGCATTAAAAATATAAGCTATAAATAATAATAGTTGTAGGCAAACATATATATAATCTTTCTTTTCTAATTGCATAAATCATAAAATGCGAAAGAGATGAAACTGTCATGATTTCATCTCTTTTATTACTTAATTAATAATATTGGGAATATCTCTATTTTAAACATTAAAACCTTTCATCATCTTATTCCAGTATAAATAAGGCAACATATATTTTTTAAGCATCCAAAGTCTCCAAGATTCTTTAGAAGAATTTGAAATGAGCATTCTTTTTAGTTTTGGGTCTGGTGTGAAAATACTATTATAATCAAACTCCGCTAACACCATTTTTCCATAATCAGTAACTAGAGGACATGACGAATAGCCATTGTACGATTTTGTTCCAAGTTTATTATGGTCTATCAATAACGATATATTATCAACAACAACAGGTACTTGTTTTCTAACGGCTGCACCTGTTTTTGCCGTAGGTAAAGCAGCCACATCTCCTAGTCCAAAAACATTAGTATATTTATTATGTTGCATTGTATGGTGATCTACATCAAGCCATTTAGCATCATTTACTAATGGCGAATCTTGTATAAATTTTGGTGCGACCGATGGAGGGGCAGTGTGCAACATGTCATAATGGATTCCGTATCGATTTCCTTCTTTAGTTACTTTTACATCCTTGTAATTGTATTGAAAATTTTTATCCAGCCTTTCATCATCTTCACCAGACATAATTATGCATCCTCCAGCGGTAATATCCTTTGCAAGTTCGTACCAAGCAATTTGCTTTTCCGCATCGATACTAACTAATTTATGATGAAACCTTAAATTAATATCTTTTCTATCCACAACTTCCATTAGTGTTTTGGCGATAGGTTTTACACCAAAAATAACACCTCCGCCTGTAGCAAAAACGATATCTGTTTTACTTTTAACTCCACTTTTTCTAAAGTGATTTTCTGCTAAATACATTATTTTTTGAGGAGCTCCGCCACATTTAATAGGCGTAGTTGGTTGTGTAAATAGGGCTGTACCTCCTTTAAAATTCTTTACAACATCCCAAGTGTGTTTTGGGTCTGTATAATTACTACATACAACACCTTTATCCATTGCTTCTCCTAACCCTGGAACTAATGAAAAATCGTAAGCTAGTCCAGGTACAACTACGAGATAATCATAAGTAATATCACCACTCGATTTAGTAGATACTGTATTGTTTTCGGGATTAAAAGCAGATGCGTAATCTTTAATCCATGTAGTTCCTTTTGGAATAATATCTCCCATTGGTCTAGCAGTTTTATCATAATCATATGTTCCTGCTCCAACTAATGTCCAAGCTGGTTGATAATAATGAGTAGTTGCTGGCTCAATGATTCCAATATTAAAACCTTTGTTCTTTTTTAGAAGCTGTGCAGCAACCATAATACCCGCTGTTCCGCCTCCAATAACTAGTATTTGATGATGTTTGTTCATAATTTTAGTTAGTGTTTTTAATGATAAGTTTTCAATATATATAGCCAACTTGGTAATTCCGGTAACATTTGTTACATAGGCGTGGATTAATTGCTAATTCATTAATATTTTGACTGTAAACATAAGAATAAGTAAGAAAACACACTCTTAAATTAAGAATGTGTTTAAGTGGTGTGCTAATTAATAGAATTATTTTTTCACTTTACAAGTGTTTAGTCCAACTAATGCATATAAAGGACAAAAACTTATAAAACTAGTAAGTAAAAAGATACCAGCCACAGCAAATAATACATATGCTAGTGCACCTTCAATAATACCTTGCCAGTATAAAACTCCTATAACGGCTGCTATTGCAATTCTGATTATGCGGTCTACACCGCCCATGTTTTTTTTCATTTTATTCTGTATTTAGTTAATCTATTAGAAAATCAAAGAGCTGTAAATAATCCTGCACAAATAAGACAGACAACTATTAACTTAAAAGCTTTTTTAAAATTCATAACCAAAAATAGAAATTGTATTTTGCTATTCCTGTGACATATGTTACAAGTTTCAATATTATTTATAATGTCAAATCAAATCATAAAAGAAGTATTAGAGTATATTGATATTTATTTAATAGATCAAATATTAAAAGAGAGATATAACCAAAATGATGTAATCCTTGATGCAGGTTGCGGAAGTGGAAGAAATCTTAAATGGTTTTATAATAACCAATTTACTTTTTATGGTGTTGATAATGATTCTGAACGACTTGAGATAGCTAAAGAGCTTTATCTACTTAAAAGAGAAAATTTTTTACAAGCTAACATTGAAAAACTACCTTTTGAGGCAGAAATGTTTCATCATATAATCTGCAATGCTGTACTTCATTTTACAAAAAATACAGCTCATTTTGAATTAATGTTTGCAGAATTAATCCGTGTTTTAAAACCTAAAGCAACCTTATTCATTAGAATGACATCTGATATCGGAATTGAAAAATTGGTAGAACCTATTTCAAATGGAATTTATAAACTACCTGATGAAACCGAACGATTCTTGTTAACTAGAACATTAATCAAAAAGATGGTTAAAACTCATAGATTATCCTTTTTAGAACCAATAAAAACGGTTAATGTTGAAGACAAAAGATGTATGACAACATTAATTTTATTAAAAATGTAACATTTGTTACCGAAATTGACTTGTAGATATAATATATTGAGAAGTTTTGTTTTAGGAATCGTATAAACTTTTATCATTTTGAAGAGAAGAGATTTTGTTAAAAAAGCAACATTAAGTTCGTTAGCCACCATTATAGGTGCAGAGATTGTATTTGGGTCTAATATGCTAGAAGGCTATAATCCATTAGCACTTCAAGATCCTGATCCATTTAAAATGTTCAATAAGAATAAGGAAATGATCGTACTAAACGATAAACCTTGGAATATTGAAGCACAAGCACATCTATTAGATGATATAATCACGCCAAATTCAAAAATGTTCATTAGAAATAATGGATTAATACCTGAAGGTATAGATGTAAAAAGTTGGACACTTACCATTGATGGTGAGTCGGTTAAAAAACAAAAAACATATACACTTGCAGAACTGAAATCTAAGTTTCAGCAACATACCTATCAGTTAACCTTAGAATGTGGTGGAAACGGAAGAAGCGAATTTAACCCACCAGCAAAAGGAAATCAATGGACAGTTGGTGCAGTGCACTGTGCTACTTGGACTGGTGTGCGTTTAAGAGATGTTTTAGAAGATGCAGGAATTAAAAAGGATGCTGTTTATATTGGTTATCATTCTACAGATATACATTTAAGTAGAAACCCAGAAAAAGAGCCTATTTCTAGAGGTGCACCAATGATAAAATCACTTCAAGATGAAACCTTATTAGCTTTTAAAATGAATGGTAAAGACATTCCGTTAGTTCACGGTTACCCATTACGCTTAGTTGCTGGTGGATGGCCAGCATCCGTTTCGGGCAAATGGGTAAATCGCATAAGTATTAGAAACAAAATCCACGATGGTACAAAAATGACAGGTACAGCTTATCGCGTGCCTTGTGAACCAGTAGCCCCAGGAGAAAAGGTTAAGGATGAGGATATGTGTATAATTGAATCTATGCCAGTAAAATCATTAATTACGTATCCTAAATCTGGAGCAACAATTAAGAAAGGAGCACCTTTAAAAATTAGAGGTCACGCTTGGGCTGGAGAATTAAAGGTTTCAAAAATGGAATATTCTATAGATTTTGGTGCAACGTGGAAAGAGTGTTCAATAGAAAAACCAGTAAATCGTTTAGCGTGGCAACATTTTTCTGCTTCAGTAGATTTTCCTAAAAAAGGATATTATGAAGTTTGGGCAAAAGCAACAGATACACAGAATATAGCGCAACCAATGCTATTACCAGGATGGAATCCTAAAGGTTATTTGAATAACGCTTGTCATAGAATTGCAGTAAAAGTAAAATAGATGTCCAAGCACCAAGATTTTAGAAAAGGAGTTAAGAAAGTATATCATTTAATGATGTTGCTTTTTAGTCTTTTTATAATAGCAGGTTCGGTATTGTTTTATTATATGGTAAATCCTAATTTTTTGACTTTCACAGATGATACAGAAAACTACATCGCTGTTGAAGAAATAGATGAAGATTTAATAGAAAATGGAGTACACGTTCGTACTGGTTTTGTTGATGCTGAAGGTTTAATGACGGTTATTAATAATTGTACTAACTGTCATTCTTCAAAATTGGTGACACAAAATAGAATGAGTAAAGAGCGTTGGAATGCAACTATAAAATGGATGCAAGAAACGCAAGGTCTCTGGGAATTAGGTGGTAATCAAGAAATTATTGTGAATTACCTTGTTACTAATTATCCAGTTGTAGATAAGGGGAGACGCGAGAATTTAACAAATATAGAATGGTATGACTTGGAGAATTAGTTTAGTGGTTTTAATACTTGCTTTTACAAGCTGTAAAGAAGAAAAAACAACTACAGTAGAGACTATTGAGCAAGATATAGAAAAGACAGAAACCAACTATTTAATTGAAGTTGATGAGTTGCTGAAAATTGTAAATGAACCAAATATTAAGATTCTAGATTTTAGAAAAGCTGAATTTTATAAAAAAGAGCATATAGAAGGTGCTTTGAATATTTGGCGCACAGATATTGAAGATACATCTTATCCATACAAAGGGATGATGGCGGGAAAAGAACAAATGGAAACTTTGTTTAGCAACTTAGGTATTAATACAAGTGATACGATAATCATTTATGACGATAACGGATTGTGTGATTCTTCAAGATTATGGTGGATATTGCAGAATTATGATTTTACAAATGTGAAGTTATTTCACGGTGGAATAGCAGCATGGAAAGAAAACAAAGGAACTACTTCTACAAAAATACCAAAAATAGAAAAGGCATCTTTTAAATTAACTGAAACACCTTCAATGAAGTATTATGTTTCAAAAGAAGACATGTTAAAAGCTGTAAATAATAAAACAATACTATTAGATACAAGAACTACTAATGAATTTACGGGTAAAAGGCAAAAAAGAGGATCAGCAAAAGGAGGAAGAATACCAAATAGCAAATTGATTGATTGGTCTGTTGCAGTGGATTATCATGGAGATAAAAAAATGAAACCTAAAGACGCATTGGAAAATATATATGGTGAATTAATAGGTTCAAAAAATGATGCTGTTATTGCGTATTGCCATAGTGGTGTGCGTTCTGCACACACAACATTTGTGCTCACACAGTTGTTAGGTTATAAAAATGTAAAAAATTATGATGGTTCTTGGACAGAATGGAGTCAGTTTAACGACTTACCAATTCAACAAGATAGTATCACAACAATATATAAATAATTATGAATAAATATCTAGATGCATTTATTAATGCTTTTAACGGAACAGTAGATTGGACTTGGAAATCGATACTATTTGAAGTGCCATGGTACACCAACTATTTTTGGGGATTAATGGCTATTTCTCTGTTTGTTTGGATTTTAGAGATGGTTTTTCCTTGGCGTAAAGAACAATCTATATTTAGAAAAGACTTTTGGTTAGATGGCTTTTATATGTTTTTTAATTTCTTCATTTTTTCAATAGCTATTAGTGGTTTTTATAAACTGTTACAAGTAGGTTTTACTGATTTAGGAATCACAGATAAAAGTTTAGCACTTTTCGACCCTTCGAGTTGGCCAATGTGGTTACAACTAATTGTGTTCTTTATTATATTAGATTTTGTACAATGGTTTACACATACATTACTACATAAGTATTCATTTCTTTGGAAGTTCCACAAAGTGCATCACAGTGTAAAGGAAATGGGCTTTGCTGCACATTTACGTTACCATTGGATGGAGAATTTATTGTACAAGCCTTTAAAAACTTTCGCAGTTATGATTTTGTTTGGGTTTGAGCCAGAGCAAGCCTATATTGTTCATTTTATAGCAATTACAATTGGTCATTTTAATCACTCAAATATTAAGATTACTTGGGGACCGCTTAAATACATTATAAATAATCCTGTAATGCATTTATATCATCACGCATACGACTTGCCTGAAGGTAGATATGGTGTAAACTTTGGAATTAGTTTAAGCCTTTGGGACTATATTTTTAAAACGAATTACATTCCTGAAGATAGCGGTACTATAGAATTAGGTTTTTCTGGAGACGATAAGTTTCCAACAGATTTTGTTGGACAAAATACGTATGGATTTAAAAAAGGGCAGAAGTAATTAGATTAAGGTAACAGTGCCTTGAGCCAATTTTACAAAACCATCTACCTCTAATTTTTTGAGCAATCTTGAGATTACTTCTCTAGATGAACCTAAATCATAAGCAATTTGTTGGTGTGTGGTTTGTAGTGAATTTGTGTTTTTTAGTCTTGTTTCTTTTTTTAGATATTCTAAGAGCCTTGTGTCTTTATTTGAAAAAGTTAGAATTTCAATCACATTAAGTAATTCATCAAATTTTAAATTAAATAAATCATAGATAAACTCATTCCATTTAGGATACTTCTTGGCTATTTGTAATGCCTTATCTGCAGGAATAATAACAATACTAGAATCTTCTTCTATAACAGCTTTTACATGACTTGTTTGTTCTCTTATAAGTGTTGTTACAGACATTACGCAGCTTTCACCAGGTTTAATGTAATAGAGTAAAACTTCATTACCATTTATGGGCTCTTCTTTATACACTTTAGCTAAACCTGTGATTAACAAAGGGATGACCTTTATATACTCACCTTGTTTTAAAATAACTGTTCCTGCTTTAATTTCAACAAAACTACTTATTGATATTAATTCATCTTTTAACTCTGGCATTTTAGCCAGTTTAGTGAAATAGGTATCTAAAGCTTCGGAAATCAAAATCTATTTTTCAACTAATTTAATGAATAATATTGCGAGCCTATGAGCTTTTGATATAAAGTTTAAGAATTTTATTTCATTACCAATTTATTGAATGATTAGCTTTTTATTAATAATTGTATTATTCTCATCTTGAATTTGTATTATATACAAACCTCCAGCTATTTCGCGGATGTCTAATAAATCATGATTATTAAATGATTTAAGTCGTTTTCCGTTAATATCAAACAGTTCAATTTTTTTAATAGAAACTTGTGATTGGTCATATTCTAATGAAAAAAAATCCGATGTTGGGTTAGGAAACACTTTCAAACTAATTAAATCGTGTTCAGAGATAGACAAAGCAGGATCAAATTCAAAAGCTCCAATATCGTAATTAGTACCTAAAGGTCTTGTGTTACCTTCGCTATCTTCGGTAACTATTGCCATCACTAAATTAGTGCCAGAATCTATAGCTTGAGAAGCTGTAATTAAATGAAAATCATTAGTGTTAGGGTTTTCAAAAATTGAGGATAATGTGTTTGCTAATTGTGAGTTTGTATCTAAACCAAGTGCTTGCCATGCGCTTAGACTAATTGTTGAACCATCTCCATTATTACTCATTTTGTCATTCAATATATTATAATTGCTTACTAATTGTGTTGTAGATTCAGCAGATATACACCCTCTCCAAGTATGTTGATTAATAATAATATTATTATAAATTTCGGTATTTATATTTGCTCCATTTTGTATTAAAATTCCCCAACGACCATCTGAAGGAACAATAATAGTATTATTGTAAATTTTTACACCATTGGTTACAATAGCTCCATCTTGTTGAAACAAAGCAATGCCTTGTGAAGCATGATTATTATAGATAAGATTGTTGTAGATAATAGGATCTTGTAATCCATCCATGTTTATTGCTGCAGCTCCATTGTTGTCGTGTAAAATATTACCATAAACTTGTGCATCGCTTATTATACCATCTCCACCAGCCGAAAGGTCTCCATTCATATGAATACCAATACTATTATTATCATAACATTCATTATACCTAATAATTGGTCTGTCTGAACTATTAGAAACATAAATTCCGTGTTCATCTATAGAATTTGTACACACATTATACTCTATAAGAATATCATCTGTAAAGGCTGTAAAAATGCCTCGCTCAGCATTACTATCACAAGAATTATTTCTCACAATACAATAATCAGAAAGAACAACACGAATGCCATTTCCATTTCCAGGTGCATTGTTGGTAATAAATCCATCTATGATTACGTAATCTGAATCTTCTACATTTATGCAATCGTCTCGTATTGGACCGCTTTGATTTATTAAAGCGTTATTTCCTAGAGCTATAAATGAAATAGGATTTGTACTTGTACCATTTTTGTTTCTAATGTCAAACCCAATATAAACACCATTTTCTACAAAAACAGTATCTCCAGCAACAACAGTATCTGCAGCAAATTGAAGTGTTAAAAATGAGTTTCCTAATGTGAGGCCATTATTAGAATTACTACCAGAATTTGAAACGTAATAATCTGTTGCATTTGCACTAACGAAAAACAACAAGATTGTAACTAAAAGTAACTTTGATTTTGTAGTGTGCATTACAGGTGGTTTAATACACTAAAATGAATTAGTGATAAATTGGGAATCACTAAGTTATATATAAAGAAGGTGAATAGCAAAAATAATCGATTAACCGCAAATTTGATTAAGACTAAGAAATAATTTATTTACACCTTTAAGCTCATTTAGCAAGCGCAACACGAATGTTTAAGCTATTGTTTTTTTACTAATTTAATGAATAATTCTCTGCCAGTTCTACTATCAACCGAGTTATAACAATCTTCCATAATTTGGATATTAAAAAGCGAATTAAAATGTTTTATATACTCAGCTTTGTTTCCTCCAAATGGTGGATGATCTTCATACAAAGGTGCATCAAAAAGTAAACCTGTAATTTTACCGTTTTCATTTAGCAATTTATTGGCTTGTATAGCATATTTACCTCGTAAGGAAGGATCTATTGCGCAGAAAAAAGTTTGCTCGATTATTAAATCGAATTTCATAGTTAAGTCAAAAAAGTTTTGATGAATTAATTGTGTAGATGGAAACGATGGCACTCTTTTTTTGATATTTGCCAATGCTGTTTCAGACAAATCTACGACATGTACGTTTTTAAAACCCTTGTAGTGTAAGTATTCTGCTTCGTAAGAATTACCACCTCCAGGAATAAGTATTTTAGTGTCTTTTTTTTTGAGTTGGTCAAAATACGTTTTTAATGGCGTAGAAATTTCGCCTAAATCCCAACGACTAGTGCCATCTTTATATCTGTTATCCCAATATGCTTCGCTTAAATTCACTTAATATTATGACATTTTGCCAACAGTACAGCTTACAAAAGACTTGGCTTTAGAGGTTATATTATTATCTAATCCAATTGGTGGATAGCCTAATTGTATAAGCTTTTTCTCAACTAATTCAAGATCGTTTGAGGATGTGTAATCAAATGAAACTTTAGAAGCATCAACGTCTACTTCAACATTATTTATGGTTTCTAGTGTGTTGAGTTTTGTAATTATAGTGTTAGCGCAGCCACCACATTTTAAATTCTGTATAACTATAGTATTCCTCATCTTTATTTTTTCTCAATTCTTTCTAAGCGCGCTTCTATTTGCATTAATTTTTGAAGTATTAGAATGTGCGTTTTCTTGGCATCGATACCTACAGGACTCGTATCACTATGGATCTCTTTCGCTATGGCTTCGTATTGTTCTTTATCTGTCATAACTTTGATGCTTTATTGTTTACTCCATGCTTTCCAACCACCAGAGAAATCATATATTTCTACAAATCCAATTGTTTCTAAAACTTTACTTGCTCTATTGCTTCGTCCACCCACATGACAATAAATGTAGATAGGTTTACTCTTATCTAGTTTATTTACTTCTTGTTTAAAATTCTCTTTATCTGAAATGTCTATATTAACTGCATCATCGATATGACCGTTGTTATATTCTTTTGCCGAACGAACATCTATGAGTTGCACATCCTTACCGATGGCTTCGTTTTGCAATGTTTCAATATCAATTCTTGTGGTTTGTGCATTATCTTGTCCTTTACACGAGGTAAATAACAGTATCGTGCATATAATTGCTATGTATCTCATTCTAATTGGTTTTAATGTTTTTTAATTCCTTTGTCGAGCCACTGTGCCCAATTTTTATCGTAGGTATGAATTTCTTTTGTAATACCCTTGTCATTAACTACAGATTGATCGTGATGTACCCATTCAAAAATACCACCATATAAATTTGACACATCTGTAAAACCAGCCTTTACGAGTTTTTCGGCTATTTTTTCGCTTCGATAACCAACAGTGCAGTAAACCACTATTTTTTGGTCTTTAGGGATATTTTTCACTCTCTTTAAGTTAAAAGATGTGAAACCTACCCAAGTTGCGTTATTGATATGGCTTACCTTAAATTCCTTTTTAGATCTAGAATCTAGATAAAAAATATCTTTATTAGAAGCCACATCTGTTGGCAATACTTCTTTAACAGAATGTGTTAATAAGGTGTCTAGCATTACGTTAAACTTTGGGTTTAAAACATTTTTTTGAGCTGTTACTACTAATGTAAATAGAGAAACAACGAAAAGAATACTATTTTTTTTCATAAGACACGTCTGTTTAAAATAAAAAGGAAGTATTAAAAAATACAATACTTCCTTTTCTGCTATCAATCAATCAACTTAAAAAATTATTGAGGAACCACGATTTCACCTTTCCAAGCTAACATACCTCCTAAAAGATTGTACGTTTTATCAAGCCCTAATCTTTCTAATGCATCACAAGCTTTTACACTTCTCACACCACTTCTACAATATACGTAGTAGTTTTTATTACTATCTAGCTGTGATGCTTTTTGTTGAAAGGTTTCAAATTCCATAATATTCATCATTATGGCATTTTCTTGGATACCTTCTGCCCATTCATCAGGACGTCTAGCATCTATGATAATCGCATTTTCGTCTTTTTGAATTTGAGCTAACCATTGCTCTTGTGTTAAATCTGTCATTTGTAATTATTATATTATTATAATGTTGATGGACATACATAAGCTGAAACTTCAACATCTGTCTCTTTTATTGCTTTAAAACCACCTTGAACATCGATAAGATTATGAATACCTCTACTTTTTAGAATTGAAGCGGCAATTATACTTCTGTAACCTCCTGCACAATGCACATAGAAAGTGTCTTCGTTCGGAAACTCTGCAAGATGATTATTAATATAATCTAAAGGTGTATTGTTTGCGTCTAATACGTGCTCTGATAAAAACTCTCCTTCTTTCCTTACATCAAATACAGGAACATCACCACTTTCTTTTGCTTCTTTAAATGTTGTTGCAGGTATAGAACTCACAGTATCATATTCTTTTGAGGCTTTTTTCCAAGCATCAAATCCACCTTTTAAATAACCTAAAGTTTGGTCAAAACCAACACGCGATAAACGAGTAATTGTTTCTTCTTCACGACCTTCTGGTGCTACTAGTAGAATAGGCTGTTTAACATCTGCAATTAAAGCACCAACCCAAGGTGCAAAACCACCATCTAATCCAATAAAAATGGAACGCGGAATATGTCCTTTTGCAAAATCGCTTTGATGACGTACATCTAATACAATCGCTTCGGTTTCATTTGCTGCGACTTCAAAAGCTTCTGGTAATAAGGCTTGTGCGCTACGTTTTAATACATCTTGAAAATCATCGTAACCCTCTTTATTCATCTTCACATTTAAAGGAAAATATTGAGGTGGTGGTAATAAACCATCTGTAACTTCTTTAATGAACTCTTCTTTAGTCATATCTGCACGTAAAGCGTAATTTGTTTGCTTTTGGTTACCTAAAATATCTACTGTTTCCTTGCTTAAGTTTTTACCACAAGATGAACCTGCTCCGTGAGCCGGATAAACAATAACATCATCTGCTAAAGGCATTATTTTGTTACGTAAACTGTCGAATAAAAATCCTGCTAAATCTTCTTCTGTAATACTTCCTGCTTTTTGAGCTAAATCTGGACGACCTACATCTCCTAAAAACAAAGTATCTCCACTAAAAATAGCATGATCTTTTCCGTTTTCATCTTTTAAAAGATATACAGAACTCTCCATTGTATGTCCTGGTGTATGTAATACTGTAATAGTTATATTACCTAGTTTAAAGACTTGACCATCTTCTGCAATAATAGCATCGAAACTTGTTTCTGCATTTGGACCAAAAATAATTGGTGCTCCCGTTTCTTTAGATAAAGTAACGTGACCACTCACAAAATCTGCATGAAAATGTGTTTCGAATATATATTTTATTTTGGCATTATCTGCTTTAGTTTTTTCTATATAAGGCTTTACTTCACGTAAAGGGTCAATAATAGCTACTTCGCCATTACTTTCAATGTAATAAGCACCTTGGGCTAAACATCCTGTATATATTTGCTCTATTTTCATGTGTTTGTATTTAAATGATATTCAAATTTATAACTTAATTAAAAGCTGTACAGTAACATTAGTTACACTTATTGCTTAATGAAAAATTCCATATAAAATATAAAGATGGCCATAACAAAAATGAAATACCCAAATCCTTTCTTAAGCTTTTTTCCATCTACGAAATTTCCTAGGTAGCTTCCAATAAATATACCAACTAAAGATATAGACGTAAAAACTGCCAAGAACTTCCAATCAATCTCCATTGTAAATGCATCTCCAAGGAAGAATCCCATTAATGACTTAAATGCAATAATGATTAACGATGTAGCAACTGCTACTTTCATTTCTACATTAGCGAGTATAACTAAAGCAGGTATGATTAAAAAACCACCACCTGCACCAATCATTCCAGTAATTGCTCCAACAATCAATCCTTCAATTATAATAAGAGGGTAATTATATTTTACAGCTCCAGTTGTTTCTTTTTCTTTTCTTTCTTTTAGCATTGAAAAAGCTGCAGGAATCATAAGTACAGCAAACAAACCAAACATTCCCATACGTCTGGTAAACTCAAAATCTCCTATATTAAATAATACATCGGGTAATGCAGGTACTACATAATGTCTTACTACAGAAACACCAATAATTGCAGGAATACCAAATACAATGGCTGTACGCCAATCTACTAATCCTTTAAAGTGTTGTTTTAAGCCACCTACTAATGCACTTGACCCAACAATAAATAAAGAATAGGCTGTAGCTACTTTTTCGTCAACAGAGAATAAATAGGCTAAAACTGGCACTGCTAATATTGAGCCACCACCACCAATAAGACCAAGTGAGATCCCAATAATGAGAGCACAAGTGTACCCGAAAAATTCAATGATTTCCATAAATAGTAGTTAGTGTATTTATGGCAAATGTAAGTTTGAAGAGACTACTTTACAGTAACATTGGTTACATTGGGATATTAAATATCCTTCATCAAAATATAGTTTCGATGCAATTCTATTTTATTTAGTGTTTCTAATTTTTTTAGAAGACGTGAAATAACAACTCTTGAAGTATGAAGTTCATATGCTATTTCTTGATGTGTATTACGAACAGTATTATCATTTGAAATCCTAGATTTTTCAATTAGGTATTTAAGTAGGCGTTCATCCATTTTAAGAAAAGCAATACTATCTATAGTCTCTAGCATTTCATTAAGTCTGTTATGGTAACTTTCAAAAACAAAATGCCTCCAGCTTTTATATTTTTCAGACCATTCCTCCATTTTTTGAACTGGAATCATTATCAATTTTGCTTCCGTTTCTGCTATGGCTCTTATTTCACTTTTGGTTTGACCAATACAACAGGTTAGTGTCATTGCACAGGTATCACCTTTTTCTAGAAAATAAAGTAACAGCTCATCACCATCACTATCTTCTCTTAATATTTTAATTGCTCCAGAGACTAATAAAGGCATAGCTCTAACATAGTCTCCAATCTCCATCATTTTAAAGCCTTCTGGGACTTCTTTAAATGTTCCAACTTGATTTATTTCATTTAAAAGAGCATCTTCAAAAAGATGTCCATAATTATCTTTTAGTTCTTGAATCATAGTGTCAAGTTACAATATTTTTGAATTATTGCTTTTTTTATATTTGAAGAATAGGTTAGCCCATATTATTTTAGATAGTGCATACATTAAAGGAAATAATAGAATCAATGCAAACAAAAACGATAACATTAATGGTGCAGGTGAAAGCGTATCAAAAATTAGAGTATTTATAACAACGACAGCAACAAATAGAGCTACTCCGAGACCATAAGAAACGTAGTATGAGCCTTGGTAGAAACCTGTTTCTATTTCAAATTTGGTATCACACTTTGAACATTTTTTATTCACACGTCCCATTGTAGAGAACTTATAGGGATGACCTTCAAAAAAATTGCCTTCGTGGCATTTTGGGCACTTCATTCTCAACACACTATACAACTTTGTTCCTTTACCTAACATCTTAATTTTTTTTAAAGGTAATCTGACGTTTTTATGTTTACAGTAACAAAGGTTACATAACAATAGGTGGACTTGCTACAAAAACAGGTATTAATTGTTGCGTGTAATAAGCTTTTAAAACAGGCATTTGCAATAGCAAAACAAGGATTAATATACGATGATACTTGCAGAGGCATTTTGTTGTGTTTTCGTTATTTTTCATTTAACTCATCACATTTCCTTTTCACGAAAAACTGCCGTTGCATATAAATAAGTCAAAAAGATAATTTTGCAATAAGAGCTATTGAAGTGATTTAAACTTTTTTCATTCGCTAAAAAATTGCACTTTTTCGTCCATTTTTTGTCTTTTTTCACTTCCGTAGCGATGCTATGCAACTTAAAAAGGTCTTCAAATGATCAAAAAATTACTAATTTTCGCTTAAATGTTAAAAGTTTAAATCACTTCATTAAAAAAAACAGTAAGTAAAAAAACCCAGAACGTAAATTCTGGGTTTTGATATTTTAAAGGCTTTTAAACCATTCTTGAAATTGTTTACCAAGTAAAAAAGTGGGTTTCATTTCGCCACCTAAAGCAGCAATTAAACTCATAATCCAGGCTACGAGTAAAACGAGCCACATTACTAAATTTAAAAAAGGAATCCATGTAGTTACCATTGCAATAATAAGTAAACCTAACATTTGTCTGATATAAAAAGAACCAAATTCAGTTTTATTACTACTATTCATTACAAGAGCAATAATCCATCCAATGAAAGTAATATGGGCAATTATACCAATATTTTTACCATCGCTTAATACTTCTTTAGCATCATCAGCGAATTCACTAGCAGCTTGTTTCGCATCATCGGCAAATTCAGAAGCTTTTTCTTTGGCGTCACCAGCCAATTCTTTAGCATCATCTGCAAGTTCACTTGCTTTTTGGCTTATTTTATCTCCTGCTTTTTTTGCTCCTTTTTTAGCATCACCTATCATATCTTCTAGGTCGTCGCCTAAATCTTTATTGTCATCTGACATCGTTTTATGGTTTTGGTTAGAACTATAAAGTTAACAAAAATGTGCTAATTGTCTTTATTTCTTTCCAAATAACTTTTGAAAGAAGCCTTTGGTTTTTTCTTTTGCTTCAGTATAAGTTTCTTTAGCATCTTCTGCTAAATCTTCGAATTTGTCTTCTGCTGCATCCGCAAACTCACTTATTTTCTCACTTGCTTCACCAGCAAATTCTTGTGCTTTTGCTTTCTTCTCTGTATAAGTTTCCTTTGCGTCTTCGGCGAAATCTGTTGCTTTTTCTTTAGCAGCATCAGTAAATTCATTTATTTTATCACCAGCTTCATCAGCAAATTCAGAAGCCTTATCTTTCGCGTTTCCAAGTATTTCTTTGGCATCTTCATTAATAAATTCGGTAGCCTTATCTTTTACGTTTCCTAAAACTTCTTTAGCATCATTAGCAAGCTCACTAGCTTTATCTTTTGCACTATCAAAAGCTTCAGTGGCGTTTTCTTTCAATGAAGTTGTTTTATCTGCAATAGCATCTGTAGATTCATTGATTGTATTTTCAGTGTGTTCTACAGTGTTCTTTAAATCGTCTTCTAAATTGTTATTGTCTTCTGTCATTGTGATAGTTTTTATTTTATAAGTGTAAAAATAGAATAAATAATTTCAGTATTACAAAAACGCTTTATCAATAGGCTCCCAAAGTTCTATTTTGTTACCCTCGTTATCAAGTATCCAACCAAACTTGCCATAATCATACGTTTCCATTTCTCCTACTATTGTGACACCTTCTTCTTTTAAAGTCACTAATAATTCTTCTAAGTTTTCAACACGATAGTTAAACATAAAGTCTTTTTTAGAAGGCTCATAATATTTGGTATCTTCTGCAAACGGACTCCATTGAGTAGAACAATCGTTACCTTCTTTATCTTTCCACCAAAAAGTACAACCATAATCATCTGTATTAAAACCTAGATGTTTTTTATACCAATCTTTTGCTGCTTTTGGGTCTTTGGTTTTAAAGAACAAACCACCAATTCCTGTAACTCTTTTTTTCATTTTACCCTAAATTTATTTCAGGATTTCATTAAACGAAACCCTGAGTTGTTCCCTTGAAAAAGAGAATTTGATTTGACTTTGTTTTAATACCTGCGAGGTTTTTAAAACCTCGCAGGAAACACATTATTTTTTAATAGCATTTTCATAAATAGTAATCCATTCTTCTACAGACATTTTACCTAACAGTTGCTCAATTAAATCAAACGGAATATCATCTATTTTCTTAAAGCGCACGCAACTTTTCCCCATATCTAATTTGTATTTACAATGGTTGGGATATTCTGCCACAAACCAATCGTATAATTCTTTTTTTGCATACATACCAGAATGATAAAGTGCAATAAAGTTTTTTTGTGATGCCAAATTTATAAAAGGCAATGGTGGAAATGGTTTACAATGATAACCAGCCGGATAAATAGATTTTGGTACATAATATGCTAGCATACCATAACCCATACCTGCTTCTAAACCTCTTGGCATATGTTTTTTTATAAGGTTGTTTAATTTTGTAATTGCTGCTTTTCTGTCTTCTGGTAGTTGATTAATATAAGCTTCTGGAGTTTCTGATTTAGAGGTCATAATTTTATTATTTTTTTCTTTGTAGAATTAATCCTGATATTAAAGATATAATAAACCCTAGAATTATGACTGATGCAAACATCATAAATGCCATAAAGCCTGGACTTCCATAATCTTTCATCTGTTGAGTTAATTCTGCACTTTTAAATTTTAATTCTTCAGGCGATAAAGTAGCTTCCATTTTTTTTATGGAATATTCTAAATAGTCATTTACAAAATCTGGATTTATTTGAGTAGTGTAGATGTAATCGAAAAAAGCAACTCCGACAGCTGAGAATAAAGCAATGAGCATACCAATTCCTATGGCTTTTCCTAAAGACACTTTTCCTCCATTTACTTTATCACGATAATGCTTAATGCCGAAGTAAACAAATAATAAAGATAGTACCATTGAGGTATATCCTATAAGTTCACCATAATCGAAATTTGCGCTCATTCCAAAAAGAAAAGGTAATCCAAATAATACAAACCCACTTATTAATGCATAAAGTCCGTACTTAATTACTGTGTTTTTCATTTTTAATTATGTATTGATTAGTTAGTCAAAAGTATGAAGAAGGTAATTTGTTAGGCTCATACTAAAGTACCAATTAGCTCATGCTTTAGTTGTAAAACTAGTATTTTAAATAATATTTAAGCTTTTAGACATTTGAATAGCTTGAGTTCGTCGTTTTGCATTTAGTTTCAATAGAAGACTTGAAACATGGGTTTTTATAGTGCTTTCTGAAACAAATAATTTCTCTGCAATCTCTAGATTGGATAATCCTTGTGCAACTTCTTTTAAAACCTCATATTCGCGTTTACTTAAACCTAATTCTTCAACTTTGTCTAAATCTATTTCGTCTTTTGAAACAGGTTCTTGTTTTTGAGTTCTTTTATTTATAAATAATCCGATACCCAAAAAAGTAAGGGCAACGAATGCCATAATGTATTCGATTTGTAAGTCGCCACTAATTATTGTGTATTTACTAAACTGAAATAACAGTAATAGTGCTAGAATTAATAATCCAAAAACAAGAATGGTTTTCTTCATGTTTAAAGTGGTATTACTTGTCTACTTCAGTAAAAACATCTTTAGAAGCTAATCTCGCTTTTTTAAGTGCTATTTTCTTTTGCATCCAATCTGGATAGTTTGCATCATCTTCAGCTTCATAAATTTCCAAATTTTGCGTGTCATCTGGCTGAATTAAATCGTCTTGTCTGCATCCTAAAATAGAAGCAGCTGTTTGTACACCAGAGTAACTTGCGCCAGCTACTCCATGAGAAACTGTACTTGCCCCACATAAATAAAAATTTTCTATTTCAGTTTTCATTTTATAAGCAAAAGGGCCAATATGTTTCAGACTTTTTTCAGTACCATAAACATTTCCGTCGGTGGAATTAATATAAAACTCATTGGTTACTGGTGTACCTAATTCTTTATGCACAATATTTGCTGTAATGCCAGGAACAACTTTTTCTAAGCTTCGTAGAAATTTCTGAATAATCTGCTCTTTAAACTCTAAATAGGCTTTAGAGCGCTCGTCCTTTTCATCTTTGAAAGCTGCAAAAGCATCATAATTAATATAAGTAATAGCTTCCAAGGTGTGGTATCTGCCATCAAAACTTATAGGATCTTTTAATGTGGTACAACTAATAAACATACCAGGGAATTCTTCCCCTTCTAATATATCTGTTTGTTGGGAATCGATATAAATCTTATCAAAATCTTTATCTGTTAATTTCCAGATATTTCCTGAGTCTAAACCTGCTTTTTTCACATCCATGTCTACAGTTAAAAACAACATGAGCGATGTACAGGAATACGTGGTTTTATTCAATTTTTTAAGCAATTTTTTATTCAGATGTTCTTTCCCGATGAGGTCAAAATAGGTAATTGCTGGATCTGCATTAGAGATCACGCGATCTGCAAATATTTGTTCACCAGAATCGAGTTCTACACCAACGGCTTTTTTCTTTTTATCTCCTTCAATTAAAATACGCTTTACAGATGTGCTGGTTTGCACTTTCCCATGGTGTTCTTTAATTTTATTAGTCATGGCTTTTACTATAGCTCCTCCTCCTCCCATTGGATAAAATCCACCAAATGCATAATGATTCATAATAGCAGCATGCATAATAAAACTAGCTTTTGCTGGTGCCAGTCCATGATCTCCAAACTGAACATTTAGAAAACTTTGTAACAAGGGGTCTTTTACATGCCAATTAATAACGCGTTTTAAACTAAATGGCGAATATTTACCCATGTGCTTAGTACGAAATGGAATGGTAAGATGTTGCCAAAACCCTCTTACTTTTGGAATGAGTTGTAACTGCTTACCAACATTTTCAACTAAAGTTAAATATTTATTGATTCCTTTTTTTTCATGCGGAAAACGTTCGATTAATGCGGTTTTTAAATCTTCAAAATTATCAGGATAATCAAAGCGTTCGTCTTCTATCCAACAATGTTCAAACGCTTTAGGATTCATTTTATAGAAGGCAATATCATTTGCAATTCCTAAACCTTCATATAATTCACTTGTAGATTGTCCTTTATCTAATAAGCCAACATAATGTACACCAGGTGTAAAACGATAACCGTTGAGGTAAAAGCTATGACACCAACCTCCAGGCACATCGTGCTGTTCTAGTACTAATACTTTTTGTCCTGTTCTAGCGAGACATATAGCTGCTGATAAACCACCAACTCCAGCACCAACAATAATGGTGTCGTAGGTGTTTTTTATATTGTTATTTTGTGAAACTGACATGCGTACAAGATACTTTTATTTTTTGAAAAAGAGTAGAGACTATTGCGCTTTTAGCACTTGAAGTAAGTTTATAGCCTTAGTTTTATACTTTGACAAAAGTTTCAATTTTATCTACTATAGTTTGGGAGAGTTTAATGTTGCTTTCAACCGTCCAACCAGCAACATGAGGAGAGAGTATAACGTTCTCTGAATGGATTAAATATTGAAAGGCTTTAGGTATATTATCTGAGGAAAATAAATTTTCAAAAGACGCTTTTTCATATTCTAAAACATCTAATCCTGCTCCTAATATTTTACCAGAATTTAATGCTGAAACTAAATCTTCAGTGACCACACTTTTTCCACGAGCGGTATTTATGAGCCAAAACGATTTTTTAAAACCGTTAATAAAATCGGAATTTACCATATTTAAAGTCAGTTCTGTTTGTGGAGTATGAAGACTTAATACATCTGCTTTTGCTTTAAGTTCTTCTAAAATTACTTGCTTAGCATTATTATCTCCAACATTACCTTTAATATCATAGCAAAGTACTTCAGTATCGAAACCTTTTAATTTTTTAGCAAAGGCTTTTCCCATATTTCCATAACCAATGAGTCCAACAGTTTTTCCATCTAATTCTAATCCACGGTTTTCTTCGCGTAACCATTTTCCTTCTCTAACTTCTCTATCTGCTTTATTGAGTTTGTTGAAAAGCGATAGTAACATTCCTAAGGCATGTTCGCCAACGGCATTTCGGTTGCCTTCTGGTGCTGAAATAAGATGAATTCCTTTTTTTTCGGCATAATCACAATCTATATTTTCTAAGCCAGCACCAACACGTCCTATAAATTTTAAATTCTTTGCTGCATCTAAAAACTGTTTATCAATTGAAAAACGACTACGAATAATCATACCATCGTAATCTGCAATTTTAGCTTCAATTTCAGATTTTGAAGACGTATAATCTTCATGATTTGTGAAGCCTAAATCATTGAGTTGATTTATGAGTAATGGGTGATTTGAGTCTAGGTGTAGTATTTTCATATCAATGCTGGCAAAAGCAGGTATCTTTTTTATATTATTAAGTTTAGAGACACTTCAACAAGCTCAGTGTGATATTTGTTGTAGTTATTATATTTTTGGATATTTGGTTTGTGTTAATTCATGTTCTACAGTACCAGTATGCGCTGTATTCAATTTCTCAAACAAAAGCACATGTACTTCTTCTTCATTTTTTGTTGTAGGATTGTGTTCTACTCCTTTCGGAACAACTATGATTTCACCTTCATTTACAACTTCAATCCTATCTCTAAAATGCATATATAAAGTGCCTTTTACAACTTGAAATAATTCATCCTCATTATCATGGCTATGCCAAACAAATTCGCCTTTTAATTTGGCTAGAATCACTTGCATATCATCTACAACAGCAATTTGATGTGGATGCCAATTTTTACTGAATTTTGTGAATTTTCCTGTTATGTTGATTGCCTTCATGATGTAAAGTTACAAAAGCAAATCTTTTTAGATGCCTAAAATCAATTTAGCAATCCAAAAGTAAATTAAGATACCGAAGATATCATTACTTGTGGTAATAAAAGGACCTGTGGCAATTGCAGGATCAATACCTCTTTTGTCTAAGAATAAGGGAACAAAAGTTCCAATGAGTCCAGCAACAATAATAACAGCAATTAATGATACGGAAATTGCTAAAGCTAATTTAAAATTTTGTTCCCAAGCAAAAACAAATAGAAATAGGAATAACGATAAAATAACACCATTTAAAGCAGCAAGAAGCATTTCTTTAATAAGTCTGTCATTAATACTTCCTTTTACATCATCATTAGCTAAACCTTGAACAATAATTGCGCTTGACTGTACACCAACATTCCCAGCCATAGCAGCTATTAATGGTGTAAATAAGAATAGAATAACAGCTCCTTTTGGTAAGTTAACTTCAAAATAATCCATTATAATAAAAGCACCTATTCCGCCAATTAATCCTAAAAACAACCAAGGTAAACGGGCTCTGGTCAACTCTAAAATACTATCATCCGCTTCAACATCTTGTGTAATACCAGCTGCTAGTTGGTAATCTTTATCTGCTTCATCTTTTAAAACATCTACAATATCATCAATGGTAATTCTGCCCAATAAAATATGATTATTATCTACAACAGGAATGGCTTCCAAATCATATTTTGTCATAACTTTTGCAACGTCTTCTACATCATCATTAACGTGAACTGAATCTACATTGTCTTTAGCGATGTCAGCAATTTTTTGATCGCTTTTGGATATGATTAAATCTTTTAAGGAGAGTCTACCAATGAGTTTGTCTTCTTTGTCAACGACATATACTGAGTGTACTCGCGTTACATCTTTGGCTTGTCCTCTAATTCTACGTATGCAACCTGCAACGGTCCAGGTTTCGTAAACTTTTACTAATTCTTTTGCCATGAGACCACCTGCTGTGTCCTCATCATAGGCTAAAAGTTCTTGAATTTCTCCTCTATGTTCGTCGTCTTCAATTTGCGAGATTACTTCTGCTTGTCTTGCTTCTGAGAGTTGTGCAACCATATCTGCCGCATCATCAGTATCTAGTTCTTCAACTTCTTCAGCAATTTCTTTTGTAGAAAGATTTTGAAGTATTTTTTCTCTAATATCCTCATCGAGTTCCATGAGAATTTCAGACGTGGTTTCAGAATCGAGAAGTTTTATGACATAAACAGCATCATCAAGATTTAAATCATCTAGAATTTCGGCAATATCTGCGTGGTGATACTCATTTAATAGGGCTTTTAAATCGTTGTTGTTTTTATCTTCGACTAGGATTTCTACCTTTTCAATAAGGGCATCAGTAAGCTGAAATTGTATGTTTTCTTGGATGTCTTCCACTTGAATAATGATGTTCTAAAATGCACTTCGACTGCGCTCAGTGTGACAGCAGAAGAAATTAATTTATATCTTTTTCAATTAACGACGTCAGTTCAATAAACTGTGAAACGCTTAATTGTTCTGGTCGCTGCCCAAATATAGTATTTGCTTTTAAATTATCCGACAGATTAAAGGTTTTTAAACTGTTTCGTAATGTTTTTCTGCGTTGTTGAAATCCTGTTTTTACGACTCTAAAAAATAATTTTTCGTCGCATGGTAAAGTGAAGTTTTCTTTTCGTTTGAGTAATAATACACCAGAATCTACTCTTGGTGGTGGATTGAAAACGGTTGGTGGAACTGTAAATAAATATTCTGCATCGTAATACGCTTGAGTTAATACAGACAAAATACCGTACACTTTTGAACCTTCTTTAGAGCAGATTCGTAATGCAACTTCTTTTTGAAACATTCCAGAAAACTCAGGAATCTGATGTCTTAATTCTAAAGTCTTAAATAAAATTTGTGATGAGATATTATAAGGGAAATTACCAATGATTGCGAAAGGTTTGTCTTTGAAAACAAGGCTTAAATCGTATTTTAAAAAGTCTTTTTCTATGATTCTGTCGGCAAGGTTGAGATAGTTGTTTTTTAGATATTCTACGGATTCTGTATCTATTTCAATGACGTGTGTTGTCGTTTTTTTTTTGAGAAGATATTTGGTTAATACTCCCATTCCTGGACCAATTTCTAAGACGTCGTTGTAGCCTTCAAAAGATAAGCTGTCTGCTATGTCTTGTGCTATAGATTCATCTTCTAAGAAATGTTGACCTAAGTGTTTTTTTGCTTTTACTATCATTTGTTTTTTTCTCGCAAAGGCACTAAGGCGCAAAGCAATTATTAGGCAAAGATACGTAGAGTTGCAGAGAGATTTGCAGAGTTTACTCTTATATGTTTTTCCGAGAAGTTCTATTTAAAATTCACCGAATACTCATCCACGATCTCTAATTCCGTTCTAAAGGCTAACAATTTATCTGCAAAACGTTTCAAACCATCACTTCGTAATCTTTCAGCATCTTCTGTATAATAAGCATTTAAAGCTTCTCTAGAATGTGCTCTGTATTGTATAGAATACGTATCTGCTTTATCGTCTTCTACCAAAACTTTAGTCAGTTTAGCTTCTTTAAATTTTCCTGTTGCTAATACTTGCGGAATATGCTCTTTAATCCACTCTAGCCATTCTTTGGTTATGGTTTTATCTACGTTTACGGTTACGTTGTATATGATCATTTTTTGATGTTATGTATTTGGCAAAGGTATGAAAAGAACGCGGATGACACAGATAAGACAGATTTTCGCAGATAAAAAAAAGGATAAAAAGTAATTATATTATTGTTGACTTGAAATCTAATTAAGAACTAATAAAACATCAGTGTTCTAACAACAATAAAGGCAAAAGGAACGCAGATAAATCAGATTTTTGCAGATAAGAAATAGAAAGAGTTAATCTATTCTTCACATTTTGAAATCTAATTAAGAATTAAAAAATCATATTTCATCATAAAAGTCAGCGTCATCAGCGTTCTATCTAAAAACTAATTAATACTATCTCCACGCAACATCCTAAATTTTCGCCGTGCTTCAATAAAATAAATGCTGTCTTGGAATTCAAAGATGATTTTTTCGTAGAGTTGTTTGGCTTCTTCAGGCTTTGCTAAATGCGTATTATATAATTCTGCCAAATAATAATGTGCGTCGTCAGCCAAAATATCTTCTTTGTAATCTTTTATAATTTCTTGGTAATTAGCTTCGGCTTTATTGTATTGCTTTTTCTTTTCGAAGAGTTTTGCTTGTTCAAACAGGGTTTGGTCTGTAATACTTTCGCCTTTATGTTCTTCCAAAATTTTATTTAAAAGTGAAATAGCATCATCTGTTTTATTCTGAAACGCATACAAATCTGCCTTGGCGTAATATTTTAACGAAGTTTGTAAGCTGTCTTCGTATTTATTGTCTGAAATTAATAATTTCAAATCTAACGCATCATTAGCTATGAGTTGAGATGTTGATGATTTTAAAATTTTAAGTTGCGATTCTGCCCAATCAAAATCGCCTTTATAATAACTTGTTTTTGCAACTTTAAATCTTGCTTCTTGTGCGATTGTACTATTTTTTAGGTTCGCCTGAATTTGAGAATAAAAAATTAACGCTTCATTAAATTTTTCTTGAAGCACTAAAATATCTGCCAATAGTAATTTTACTTTCGCTTTTCTGTATTCAGAAACATTCAACTTTAAACTTTTCTTTAGAAATTTTGTAGCAGTTTCAGTATCTTTTTTGTTGAAGGCTAAGAATTTTCCATAGGCTAATTGTAGTGGTAATGTTAGTTCAGATTTACCATAATCATTAAGCAATTTATTATACGTTTCATCAATCTCTTTTAATAGTTTTGAATCTGCATTTTCTGTATCTATTTCTAAAACATACTGATGCGCAGTTAATGCAGTAGTTGCATCTTGAGTAGTTTCTAACACATAATTAAAAATCGATTTAGCTGTGTCATCGTCATTATCCTTGCGAGCAGTAACCGCTAGCTCAATAATGCGGTCTAAACTTTCTGGATTACGTTTGTAAAGTGCCTTTTCTTGAATAAAAGATTTGTTATATGCTTTTTCTTGAACGTATAACCAACTCAACATTTCGTACCAGTAGGCTTTTGGTTCTTCCTGTATTTTTTTTAAGAGTAATCGTCTTAAATAAATGTTGCTTTCGTTGTCTTTATTTTCGGAAATAAAATCACTAATCGCACGCTTAATATTGTTGAGGTAATTGGGTTTATAATCTACGTAATCTATATAATTTGCAAACATTTGTTCTACATTACCTTGGTCTCCATAAATACGAGCCAATTGAATACTATAGTCTTTGTTTGGAGTGAGTAGTTTCCCTTTTTCATAAACTCTAATAGCATGATCTAATAACGAATAATCTTCAAATTTTCTGGCAATAGAATAAATATAGTTGGGTTTTAAATCTACGGAAGCAATAGCTTCTTCGTATAATTTATTGGCACTTTGAATACTATCTTTAAGCTGAAAGTTATAACCCAAGGCAACAATCATTGCAGGATTTCTTACTTTTGCCATGCGTTTTACCAATACGTTTTCGGCATCCTGATATTGTTCTAATTGCTGATGGATATCAACTAATTTATAAACGTAAGTATAGCTGTGTTTTTTTTCCTTGACTAAGTTTTCGTAAATGATAAGGGCTTTTTTGAACTCTCCTTTTTTATAATAGCTTTCTGCTAGTGCTTCGTTATTTTGAGCAAAGCCAGAATACCATCCAAATAATAAAAGTAAAACGAAAATTTGCTTTTGCATGTTTGTGTTTTAAAAACTATAGAAAGTCAAGATGATTTCAAATATAACAAATGCTCAAACTAGATATTGTAAATATTGTCATAAAAAAAATACCTAAACTTTACGTTTAGGCATTTTACCAGCAAAATAAATGTGCTATTAACCATTATTTTTGTAAATATGATTCAATTATTCTGTCTTGGTTCTGTTTTATAATTACTAATGAATAGTTAAAACAAAACTTTGCTTACCATAACAATTAATGAAACGAGTAATACAATTCGTTTTAAATTTTTCATAATGTAGGTTATTCTGATTTGGAAATACTAACTTCTGAAAAATAATCAAATAAAACGAAGAAATACCAAAATAATCGATAAAAAACATATTTTTTTAACAATTCTTACAAAAAGTGATTCTAATAATTCTTTAAGCAATCATATCAAAACCAGTATATGGTACTAAAACTTCAGGTATTTTTATACCATCTTCAGTTTGGTAGTTTTCTAAAATGCCTGCTAAAACTCTAGGTAATGCTAAAGAACTTCCGTTTAGAGTGTGACATAATTCATTTTTACCATCCTTATTTTTGAATCGTAATTTTAAACGATTGGCTTGATAGGTTTCAAAATTTGAAACAGAAGATACCTCTAACCAACGATCTTGTGCGGTAGAAAATACTTCAAAATCGTAAGTCATTGCAGCAGGAAACCCAGTATCTCCACCACATAATCTTAATATTCTGAATGGTAATTTAAGTTCGCGTAAAATATCTTTTACATGTTCTATCATACCATCAAAAGCTTTGTATGAATTGTCAGGATGCTCTACACGGATAATTTCTACTTTGTCAAATTGGTGCAATCTATTTAATCCACGAACATGTGCGCCGTAACTTCCTGCTTCACGTCTAAAACAAGGTGTGTAACCAGTAATACTAACAGGCAATTCGTTTTCATTTAATAATACATCTCTAAACACATTTGTGCCAGGTACTTCTGCAGTTGGAATTAAATAAAGATCGTCACGAGAATCGTGGTACATCTGTCCTTCTTTGTCTGGTAGTTGTCCAGTGCCATAGCAAGATGCCTCGTTTACTAAAAGTGGTAATTGGTATTCTGTATAACCAGCTGCTGTGTTTTTATCTAAAAAATAAGCGATTAACGCACGTTGTAATCTTGCTCCTTTACCTTTGTAAACAGGAAAACCAGCTCCAGTAATTTTATTACCAAGTTCAAAATCTATAATATCATATTTTTTGGTTAGCTCCCAATGTGGTTGCGCATTGCTGTGTAAAGTAGGAATATCTCCTTCCTTAAAGATTTCTTCATTGTCCTCTTCTGAATTACCTTTAGGTACAGATTCATGTGGCACGTTAGGAATTTTATACAATAATTCAGTTAAGGCATCAACCTTATCATTGAGCTCTTGTTCAAAATTCTTGGTAGTTTCCTTTAGTTGCGTTGTTTTTTCTTTTAAAATATTCGCTTTTTGTGCTTCACCAGATTTGAATAAATTACCAATTTCTTTAGACAGTGCATTAGATTCTGCTTTAGTATTGTCTAGAGAAGTTTGAAGTGCTTTACGGTCTTCGTCCAAAGCAATTGCTTCATTAATCATTTTAGTAGCATCAATATTTCGTTTGGCTAAACGTTTAATGATGTCTTTTTTATTTTCTCTAATAAAAGGAACTTGTAACATATTTTTAAATTTGGTTAACGCCAATTAGCGTAGGAAATACAAGCCGTAAAAGTAAAAATAAAAGAGGTAGTAAAAAATATAAAGCCTTGTATTTTATGGTGTGAAATTGAATTTGTGACGAAGATGTGTTTTTTTGATACGAATTTCACGAATCTGCACTAATTTTAAATGTGAATATAAAGAAATCTAAAATTGAAGGAATTAGATTTTAGTCGCTCAGATTCGTGAAAATTAGTGAAATTCGTGTCAAGCTTTATTAACCAGAAACTCTAATCTTTTCTTGAAGGCAAAATCCAATCATGATGCCTAAAATGATGCCATTCTTCATTAGCGATATCAACTTTTGAGTCTATGAGTTGTCTTGAAGGTTTTCCGTTAACACTCACATAAGATTTTACGAAAACGTTGACTTTGATTCCTTGTTTTGCAAAGTCTTGTTTGAGATGTTGAGCGAATTGCCAAATAACATCTGGTTTTGTAGTTGCGCCACGTTGCTGTTTTTTAGTAAGATAATCATCTAGTTTAATGGGAATTGCTTTGTTTGTTTCAGCATTAATTACCGAATAAGTGGCTCTTCCGCTTTTGGCACGCAACATCATTCTCCAAGACATTCTATGACCTTCTTCTGTCCATAACACATCATCTTCAAAAAAATGATGTCTTAAGGGTAAAGCGATTTGAACTATAAAATAAATTGAAAATATTGAGATTAATACGGTTTTGTATTTTGGTACAATAATTTCTTCAGCCTCATAAAATGGTTTCTTTTTTAAGAATATATTTCGAATTGTTTTAGGTTCAAAAAAGAATAAACTAAACGCTAAAGACATATAAGGAAAAATGCCGATTTGAAACACAATAGAATTAAACAAGTGAAAGAAAATAGAAGCAAAGAAGGCATATTTCCGAGTGGGTTTAAAAAGTAGCAACGGAATTATTAATCCATCGAACAAAATGCCTCCATATGCTAAAAAATAATGTACTGTTTTTTGCTGTAAGAGTTCACCAATTATTGGGTAACTGGCTTTACTTTTCATCAATATTTCAATTACTGAAGCATCTAACCAATCCGGATACAATTTAGCAATAGAACCATAAGAATAAAGGATAAATAATTGAAGCACAAAAATCCATTTACACCAATTTGGCATGGATAAACGCTTTAATGAAGGATTTAGTTTTATATCTAAAGAGGCATAACGATTTGCTGGTAAAAAAATCATTAAAAAGCTTAATAAAAACAGCAGATAATAATGATTGTTGTAAGATGATTTTTGCATGAAATAAGTGGCTGCCCACATTAAAGCGAACATAAGCATACTTAACCTGTATTTGTAGCCAAGCATTACACAAAGCCCAAAAATTCCCATGATAATATAATAGACATACATCCAATTTCCAGGAAGCGGTTGCAGCCATTCAAACCCAATAAAAGAAAATGTGAACTCTGGGTCTACCAACGTACGTTTAATCCAACCTGTAAAAACAGCTCCAACGGCTTCTAAAAAACAGAGTAACCCAAAGACTATTCTAAAAGCTATTAGTCCTGAGTTGTCAATATGTTTGAATAGAAATTTATTCATTTAAAGTGTTTATAAAAGAAGATGTATTCACCATATCTTTTTTAAGCTGAATTTTTAAAGCATCCAAATTTTTAAATTTTTCTTCACTACGCAAGCGTTTTAGAAATTCGATTTTTAATTCAGAATTATAGATATCTTCATTAAAGTTTAAAAAATGAACTTCAATAGAACGTATTTTGCCATTGACAGTAGGATTGGTTCCAATATTCATCATCCCAAAAATGGTTTTGTTTTTAATTTTAGACTTTACTATATAAACACCATCTCTAGGAATTAATTTGTATGAAGCAGTTACATTAATGTTTGCTGTTGGAAAATCTATCGTTCTGCCCAAGCCCTTTCCTTTAATCACAATTCCCGTAATAAAAAAGTTATAGCCTAAATATGAATTTGCTAAATCAACTTCACCTTCATTTAAAGCGGTTCTAATTTTGGTAGAACTCACGGTTACGTCCTCTATATCTTGAGCAGAAATTTCTTCAACCTTAAAATCATAAAGTTTAGCAAATGTTTTGAGATCTTTAATGTTGGCACTTCGGTTTTTTCCGAAATGATGATCGTAGCCAATCACAATTTGTTTGGTGTTTAGTTCATCTACTAAAATTTGTTTTACGTAGTTTTTTGCAGAAAGGTTAGCGAATTCTTTTGTGAATTTCTTTACAATCACTTCTTTAATTCCTAAAGCTTTTAATAATTCTATGCGCTCTTCAATAGTATTTAATAACTTAATGGAATCATCTTTTTGAAGTACCATTCTAGGGTGTGGAAATAAGGTTAGCACCACAGGAATGTAGCCTTTGTCTTTAGCAAGTTGAATTACTTGCTTTATTATTTTTTGATGCCCAATATGGATACCATCAAAGGTTCCTATGGTTGTTACTTTTGCTGAATTAGAAGTCAAGCGTATAGATTTAAGGTTTGTTACAATTTAATCTTCTAAAGATTGTCCAAGATGGGTTTATTCTAACCAAAGTTTGTGAAAAAAGCCATAAATTCGAAGAATATTAATTTTTTACCCAAATTTTTATGAAAACAAAGCTACATTTTGTTTTGGCAATAACCTTATTTTTATTCGTATTTTCGGTAACAGCTCAGCAGAGTTATTGGCAGGAAACAGATAAAAATGAATTAAATGCTAATAGTAATACAACAACACTAGATAAAAAATTCTATAAAACCTATCATTTAGATATTGATACGTTTAAAGCACAACTCATAAATGCGCCATTACGTTCAACCATAATAATGCCATCTAATTTTAAAATTTACCTTCCGAATATAGAAGGTGAATTGGAAGAGTTTGCAATTGTTGAAACACCAGTTTTATCTGAAGAATTATCGGAATTATACCCTAATATTAAAACCTATTTAGGGTTTAGCACAAAAAACGCTGGCGTAAGGGCACGATTTAGCGTAACACCACAAGGCTTGCAGAGTTTGGTAACTTATCCTGATACTCCAATGCACTTTATTGTACCATTAAGCAAAACAGATAAAACCACTTATATTGTTTATAGCAGAACTGCAACAACTGAGAATTTAAAAGATTTTGAATGTTTTACGGAAGACGAGTTTGTTTCTATCGAGACAAATGGTTTTTCTAGTAGAGATGCAAATGATCAGCAATTAAGAACTTTTAGAATAGCAATATCAACTACGGCAGAATATACCAACTTTTGGGATGATGGTGATGATACAAATGGAGATGCTCAAGATGATGCTTTGGCTCAGGTTGTTTCAACTTTAAATAGAAATAATGAGGTGTTTGAAGTTGATATGGCAGTTAGTTTTACTTTAGTAACAGGTAAGGAAATTATATATGAAGATATAAATTCAGATCCTTATTCGGGAAATTTTAATTCAGAGCTACAAACAACATTAACAAATGTTATAGGTGAAACTAATTACGATATAGGTCACTTATTTGCTTTTGGAGGCGGCGGAAATGCAGGTTGTATTGGTTGTGTTTGTGTCAATGGACAAAAAGGAAGTGGTTATTCTGCTCATCCATTTACTGATAACGATGGAGGACCTTACATGTCCGATTTTTTTGATATTGATTATGTACCGCATGAAATAGGTCACCAAATGGGAGCGAACCATACGTTTTCACATCTTACTGAAGGTGCTGGTGTTAACGTAGAACCTGGTAGTGGTACCACCATAATGGGTTATGCTGGAATTACAGGAAATAATAATGTGCAAAACCACTCGGATCCTTACTTTCATGCCTTTAGTATTTTTCAAATTTTAAATAACTTAGAAACTAGAACCTGCTGGGTTGGTACGCCAATTATTAATAATCCACCTATTGCAGATGCTGGTTTAGATTACACCATTCCTATTGGTACTGCTTTCGTATTAAAAGGAGGTGCTACAGATACTGATGCAGGAGATGTATTAACTTACACTTGGGAGCAAGTAGATAATGGTAACACAACATCTAATAATTTTGGACCAAATAAAACGTCTGGTGCAGTGTGGCGATCTAGACCACCAAGTACATTAACCGATCGCTATATGCCAATTATTGAACGTGTAATTTCTGGAAATTTAACTGAGACCAACCCAACGATAACTAATGATAATTCGTCTTGGGAAACGGTATCTAATGTGAGTAGAGCTTTAAATTTTGCATTAACCGTTAGAGATAGAAACATAGAAAATGGTGTTGGACAAATACCACAAAATGATTTTGATACCATGACGGTTAATGTAGATGTATCTGCAGGTCCTTTTATTGTAACATCACAATCTACAAGCGAAATTTGGGATTCTGGCTCTGAGCAAAGCGTAACATGGGATGTTGCAGGAACCAATGGTGGAACGGTAAATACACCTACTGTAAATATTTTATTGTCTGTTGATGGCGGCTTTACATATCCTTTTGTTTTAGCGACAAATGTACCAAATGATGGAGAACAGTTAATTACAGTACCGTTAATTGGAGGTGATGTAACAACAGCAAGAGTAAAAGTGGAAGGAAATAACAATGTTTTTTATGCTATCAACCCAATAAATTTTACGATCCAAGAAGTTGAATTTGTATTAAATGTAATGGAAGATTCTGTTGCTGTTTGTTCGCCAAATGATGCGGTCTTTAATTTTACTTACAACACATTTTTAGGCTTTACAGGTACAACAACATTTAGTGCATTAGGTTTGCCCACAGGAGTATCGGTTTCATTTTCTCCAACGACAGCAACAGCAAATGAGACCAATATTACTGCTACAGTATCTGGAATTGGAAATTTATCGTTAATAAATTATCCTTTTGTGTTTATAGGAGTATCTGGTTCAATTGCTAATACTTTAGACGTAGAGTTTGATGTTTTCGATTCTAATATAGCGGCAATAAATATATTATCTCCAGCAAATGGTGCAACAGATTTACAAGCAGACGATGTTGTTTTTACTTGGACAACAAATACAAATGTTTCCAGTTATGAAATTGACATTGCCACAGATGCAAGTTTTACTACTATTGTAGAAAATGGGATTGTGAATGAACTGAATTATTCACCTACAACATTAGTAAGTGGAACAGACTACTTTTGGCGCCTTAGAGGGATTAATGACTGCAGTACGAGCACATATTCTCAAAGAAGTTTTACTACAGCTAATATTTTATGTTCATCGTATGATGCTTTAGATGCACCAATAAATATTCCAGATAATAACACAACAGGAGTGAATTCAGTAATTACAATACCAACCACAACAGCGACTATTACAGATGTAAATATTATTGTTAATATAACCCATAATTGGACGGCAGATGTGAACTTAAAATTAATTGCACCAGATGGAACAGAGGTTGTACTCTCCAACAATAATGGTGGCAATGGAAATAATTATATTAATACAGTTTTTGATACTGACGCAGCCACATCCATAACTACTGGCTCTGCTCCTTTTATGGGAAACTTTTTGCCAGAGGGAGATTTATCACAACTTAACGGAAGCTCTCCAAGTGGTGATTGGATCTTAAATGTTACAGATACAGAATTATTTGTTTCAGGTACTTTAGATAGCTGGTCATTAGATATTTGTGAACTTGTAACACTTTCGGGTACTAAATTTATGGCATTTAATGGATTTAGAATTTATCCTAATCCTAATGAAGGGGATTTCAACGTCACTATTGATAACCCTTCATCAAAAACAATTGACATTATGGTTTTTGATATGAACGGACGACAAATTTTTAAGAAGGAATTTATATCCGAAGCGAACTTTAACAAACGCATCTCACTAGGAACTGTAGCTTCTGGAATTTATTTGGTAAAAATTAAAGATGGAAGCAATTTACAGCATGAGAAGATTATTGTGGATTGATTGTATTTATTACAGTTACTTGATGAAAATATGTAAGTTTTTTAAAATTTATTTTCTTCAAGAAAACTAAAAATTAGTAGTTACTGAGCATTATGAGATTAAGTATTTGGTAGCGTTTTGGAAACGACTAAATAACTATAGCAATTTTTATTGCGCATCTAAACCAATATGCTAAAAATCAATTGGTTTATTTTCCATTAAATTGGTTCATTGTATTATTAACACCAGCTAGAGCAAAAGATTTTATAAGTTCTGCTGAAGTCTTTAGGCGTTCGTCTAGTTTAGAGTTTTCTTCGGTGCTCCATTCTCCTAGGACATAATCTACTTGTTTTCCTTTGCTAAATTCATCACTAATACCAAACCTGAAACGATTATATTTTACAGTCTGTAATTTATCTTGCGTATCTTTTAATCCATTATGTCCTCCATCGCTTCCTTTAATTTTTAAACGAAGTGATCCAAAAGGAAGGTTTAAATCATCTGTTACAACAAGTAAATTTTCTAATGGGATATTTTCTTTTTCTAGCCAATATTTTATGGCTTTTCCGCTGAGATTCATATATGTGCTTGGTTTTAAAAGAATTAATGTTCGTCCTTTTATTTTTAACGTGGAAACATCACCAAGTTTTACCGTTTCAAATGGGATTTCATTTGATTCAGCTAAATAATCGAGAATTTTAAAACCAATATTATGTCTGGTATTGGCATATTTTTCACCTATGTTTCCTAAGCCAACGATTAAGAATTTTTTCATTTTGTTTTCTTGTGTTAGTTCTATTGTATTACTAAAACCAAGCCACTTTTTTAAAAATTTACACATAGTAGCATTTTGTGTAAAAATAAAAAAAGCATCCTATAAATAGAATGCTTTTAAAATATTTGAAATAGGTTTTATCTATTCTGCCGCTCCTTCAGCTGCTGGTGCATCTGCTCCTTCAGCAGTTGCTTCAGTTCCTTCTGCTCCTTCTTCACCTTCTTCTTCCTCTTCATCTACAATAGCTAATCTACTACGTCTTACTTGCGCAACAACAGTATTGTCTGGGTGTAAAAAAGTATAATCTTCATTCTCTAATTCAGTAATATAAAGTTTACTACCAATTAATAGAGGTGTGATATCGATTTCAATAAAATCTGGAAGTTTAGATGGTATCGCTTTTACTTTAAGTTTACGGAAAGGTCTTCTTAAGTTACCACCATTCATTACACCTTTAGAAGATCCTACAACTTGTACAGGAATTTCCATAGTAATGGCTTTGTTATCAAAAATTTGATAAAAATCGACATGTATAATTCTGTCTGTTACTGGGTGAAATTGAATATCTTGCATTACTGCATTATATTCTACACCATTATCTAAGGTAATCACAACTGTATGCGCACTAGCCGTATATACAAGTTTTGAAAAAGCCAATTCTGGTGCTGAGAAATGTAATGGCTTGTCTCCTCCGTATATAACGCAAGGAACCTGACCAGCATTACGTAAGGCCTTCGTTGCCTTTTTGCCTACGCTTTCTCTTTGAGATCCGTTAATTGTAATTGATTTCATTTTTTGAAATGTTTGTTTATTAAATATTTAATTCCCTCATTTTGAGGGCTGCAAATTTAGACATATTATATGAAAATACTAGTGTTTATGAGCTATTTTTTCAGCAGCTCATATTAATCGAAGTAAAACGAATAATTTTTAGTCAGTTTTTAAATGTAAAACAATGTTGAAATGAGCAAACTACATCACAAATTTATTACTAATAGACTCGTTATGATGTACGTTATGCATTACGTCTGCAAATAAATTGGCACAACTCAAAACTCTTAGTTTTTTACTCTCGCTTTTTAGAGGAATAGAATTGGTTACAATTAATTCTTCAAGTTTAGATTTTTCTAATTTTTCGTATGCACTACCAGATAAAATTGGATGTGTACAAATTGCTCTTACACTCAATGCTCCACGTTCCATCATTAAATCTGCGGCTTTGGTTAATGTACCAGCAGTATCTACCATATCATCTACTAAAACTACATTTTTACCTGTGACATCTCCAATAAGTTCCATGTGCGAAATCACATTTGCTTTTTCACGTTGTTTGTAACAGATAACAACATCACTTTTTAAAGCTTTAGAGTAAGCATAAGCACGCTTAGATCCTCCCATATCTGGGGAAGCAATAGTTAAATTATCTAAGTTTAAACTTTTTAAATATGGTAAAAATATGGTTGACGCAAACAAATGGTCTACAGGTTTTTCAAAGAACCCTTGAATTTGATCTGCATGTAAATCCATAGTAATAATACGTGTTGCTCCAGCCGCTTCTAGCATTTTTGCTACTAATTTTGCAGCTATAGGAACTCTAGGCTTGTCTTTTCTATCTTGTCTTGCCCAACCAAAATATGGTAAAACAGCTGTGACGTGTTTTGCAGAAGCACGTTTTGCAGCATCGATCATTAAAAGCATTTCCATTAAATTTTTTGGGCCAGGATGTGTGGATCCTATTATAAAAACGCGAGTTCCTCTTATGGATTCTTCATAAGAAGGCTGAAATTCGCCATCACTATAAGTTGAAGTAATTACATTACCTAGTTTAACTCCGTAGGCTTTGGCTATCTGTTCTGAGAGATAAGTACTTTGTGAACAGGTGAAAATTTTTGCTTCTCTAGTTTCGTATGACATTTGATATCAGTTATTTAGTTGGTGTAGTGTTGGGCTTTTTATTCCCTTCAAATTTAGAAAATTATTTTGCTACAAAAAGCATAAAACCTACTAATTTTAATTGATTGCGAGAAATTATTTTCTATTTTTGCATCCCGATAATTATCGGGATGCAAAATTGCTTTTGCAAATTGTATTTATCTATCGAAGATAGAGTTGGTAATTGTATTTACCAATTTTAATCGCTCAAGTGGTGGAATTGGTAGACACGTTGGATTCAAAATCCAATGTCGTAAGACGTGCGGGTTCGATTCCCGCCTTGAGTACAGATTAAAACCTCAGCTATTTAATTATAAATAAGTTGAGGTTTTTTAGTTTGATTAATAGTCAGCTATTAATCAGTATTCTTGAAAAATGTAAATATTTATTAAGAAGCAAATTCAATTTGTAATTCGTATTAAATATGTGTTTATTACTACTTATATTTTATTCAAAGTCAAATTTAAAAGCATGAAACCATTATTTACACAAAATTTGATGATTTATTAACCGAACCCATGTTAATAAATCATCTTGAGCATTTGCAAAACAAGTTAATGAATAGTAGTAAAAGTATAAAATGGTGGTTAATAGTTATTGAATTATAGCACATTGATCTAACTTAACCTGCTCTAACAAGTCATCATAGCCAATAACACGTCCCTTTATTTTTGTTTTCTGATTAGCTTTTAAAGTTGATGTTAGGATGTCTGAAAATTGGCAAAACACTTTGTCATCTAGTGTAATATCATTAGAGTTAATTTCGGAGATTAATCCTGAAACTTCAATAGTTTTATTTAAATAGTTTTGTTCTGCATCTACTGCATTTTTTGAAAATTGACTTTCAATTTCATTAGAGGAAATTACAAATTCTGCTTTTTCATTTTCAATATTTCTATGATCTTGATAGATATAGTTATATCCAATAATTGCTGCTATTATTAGAATAATTAAGATTATAATCCACTTACGCATAATATTTGTTTAATTGCAATTTTTTATATATTGTATTCTATCGACTCCTATTCTCAAATCAATTTCTGTTTCGTCGGTACAGTTTTTTATTTCCTGCAAAACCCAATTGTTATTACATAATGGTAGACTTGGGACATCTATTATTATTTCAATATTGTTACCAGTACCATTAGCCGTCCATGTACCAAAAACGGTTGTCGTATTCCAAAATACAGACATCGTACCGTCATTAGAGAAGTTGAAGGCATAATTGTAATATAGATCATCGTAATTGGTGTTGTCGTTCCTTCTTAATGTATTTACTGCCCAATCCGCACAACCGGTTAGTAGGTTTTTAATTTCATTAGGAGTACAGTCATCACAATCATCATCATTGTAATCGTAGTCATCATCTTCGTCACAGATATTTATTGCATTTTGTATCGTAGATTCTAATTCGTTAAAGTTATTGATAATAATTTCTGAACCGTCTGCAAGCGTTACCATAATAGGAAATGCCATTGTAACAATGTCATTACTATTAATATTTGAAACAAACCCATAAAGTTGGCTATCACTTTCTATATTAATCGTTTCAAATAATTCGTTATTAACATTAAATGTTGAAGCTTCAATTGGATACTGAAAATCTAAGCATTCAATATCATCATCTGGTACATTTTCACCATTACAAGTATTGTTATGAGATGAGAGTTCTGTGGAGTTATTAACAACAACTTCAGTAAAATTAGCTAAAACAATAGTGATTGGGAAATTGATAGTTAACGTGTCAATATCATCATCAGAGGCATCAAAAACACATTCTAATGAAGTAAAATCTGCTTTAGAATTAAGGGTTAGTTGTTCACTATTGGCATTTACAACGTAAGGAAAAGCAATATCAAAACAATTGGCTTTATCCACAATATTATTTTTAGAACCATCATTACTCACTGTACGCTGCATTAATAATGCAATATTAGAATTAGCAGCAAGCCTTTCGTCCTCTGGTGCTTGTATAAATTCTGTTTCTTCTTTTCGGCACGATGAGAACAGCAATGTAGTTATAAAAAGTAATGAAAAGTAAGCTTGTATCTTCATGATGGCTGTAATTTGTGAGTTGCCATTTAATATATAACAACTGAGATTTAAAAACTACTGACTTTTTCTAAAAAATATTTCAATATCTTGCAAATTAAACCAATATTTCTTGCCAAAAGACCTAAACGAAAATATCTGCGAAGCTTCCACTTTTGAGCGTGTTTACAATAAGTACGCAGACGATGTGCATAATTTTTTGTACTATAAATACGGATCGCAGTTTAATCCACAAGATAAAGCGCAAGATGCTTTTATTAAGCTTTGGGATAATTGTAAAAAGGTAACATTTGCAAAAGCAAAGTCATTTTTATTTACAGTTGCTAACAATATGATGCTTAATGAGATTAAGCATCAAAAAGTAGTTTTAAATCACCAAAAAACGAAACCAAAACATTATACTAATGAAACTCCAGAATTTATTTTGGAGCATGAGGAATATTTAGAAAAGTATAACAAAGTACTTGCTAAGTTAAATGAAGAACAACGAGTGGCTTTCTTATTAAGCAAGGTTGAAGGGAAAAAACATAAAGAAATTGCCGAGTTCTTAGGAGTAACCCAAAAAGTGGTTGAGTATAGGATTTACAGCGCGTTTAATATTCTTAAAAAAGAATTAGAAGGATTTAAGATAAAATAATAAGGAGAATTAAAACCTAGATTGTTATATAACTAAGGAGAGATAGTATGATTGACGACGATTTATTAAAAAAATGGTTAAATAAAGACCTTACTGATGTCGAGAAAAAGGCATTCAGTGAGCGTAACGACTATGAAATAAATCGAAATATTATTGATAAAGCCCAGCATTTTAAAGCTTCTTATTTCTCTAGGGTTGATGATTTTTCAACCTTCAAAAAATTTTATGAAAACAAACCAGTCCCGATAACTATCGGGATAAAACGCTTAAATTGGATAAAACCATTATTGCGTATTGCAAGTATATTAGTTATAGGTTTAGCCGTGTATTTTACAGCTTTCAATTCAGAAGTAGTTGAAACCAAAACCTTAGCAAGCCAGCAATCTACCATAAATTTACCCGATTTATCAAAAGTAACACTTAATGCAGATTCTAAAATCACATATAATAAAGATGGTTGGGAATCTAAAAGAAGTTTAAACCTAGATGGTGAAGCCTACTTTAAAGTAGCCAAAGGAAAAACCTTCGATGTAATTACAACCAATGGTATTGTAACTGTTGTTGGTACAGAATTTAATGTAAAATCTCGACCAGATTATTTTGAAGTACAATGTTTTGAAGGTATTGTAAAAGTGGTATCAGATACTATTGTTAGGCAGTTAACAAATGGAGACATCTACCGTATTTTAAACAAAACATTTACCGAAAATAAAACTACAGATGTAAACCCTAAATGGACCAACAATAGAAGTGCGTTTAAAGCCATTCCTATTAAAAATGTTATTGAAGAATTAGAGCGTCAGTACAATGTTGAGGTCACATTGAAAAATATGAATAACACAAGATTATTTACAGGCGTATTTGTTAATGATAATATTGAAAACGCCCTTATGTCCATCATCAAACCTATGAATTTAACTTTTGAAATTAGGTCGCCCAACCAAGTAATAATTCATGGCAAAACAAACTAGACGCTGCATTTTATTCTTAATTGTAAGTCTTTTGTTTTCTCTAGAAGCTAAAGCTCAAAATTCTAACGAACAACTATTACTTACCAAAATTCTAAAAACATTAGAAACGCAATTTAATATTAAGTTTAATTATGCTGAAGATGTTATTTCTGAAGTAAAGATTGTTCCGCCACCAAAAGATTTATCGCTAAATGATACTTTAAGGGACTTAGAAGATAAAACCAGTTTCATTTTTATATTAACTAATGATAATATGGTTTTGGTTGTTTCTAAAACAACGAATCAAAAACTGCAAGAATTATCAGAAGTTATGCTCTCAGGTTACATTGTTAAAGGAATCAAGAAGTTAAAAAACGGTGTTTTTGAGATTGATATTTCAGATTTTGATATCCTTCCGGGTTTAATTGATACAGACGTTTTACAAGCGGTTCAGGCGTTTTCTGGTATTCAAAGTAGTACTGAAACCGTTTCAAATATAAATATAAGAGGTGGAACTCATGACCAAAACTTAATTCTTTGGGACGATATTAAAATGTACCAATCTGGTCATTTCTTCGGATTAATTTCTATGTTTAACCCTCAGATTACACAACGTGTGAGATTAACAAAAAATGGTTCAGCTACGGAACTTACAGATGGTGTTTCTGGTACAATTTCTATGAAAACAGATAGAAAAGTAACCAAGAAATTTAAAGGTAATATAGGGATTAATTTTATTGATGTTAATGGTTTTATTGATGTGCCAATTGGTGAAAAGTCATCACTTCAAGTAGCTGCACGGAAATCCATTAGTGATTTTACAGAAACACCAACCTACAATAATTTTTTTGAGCGTATTTCTCAAGATACCGAAGTGGAAAATAATACGATGAATATTATAAATTCTGATAAAACATTCGATTTTTATGATGTGTCTTTGCGTTGGCTTTATAACATAAATAAAAATGAAAAATTACGAGTAAACTTCATTAATGTGGCCAACCAATTGGTGTTTAATGAAAACACGGTTGTTAATTTGGTTGAAGACTCTAGGGAAAGCAGTTTAACTCAAAATAGTATTGCTGGAGCTATTGCCTATTCAAAAATTTGGGATAGTAAATGGCAAACTACTTTTGAAGCTTATGAAACGGATTATAAATTAAAATCTATCAATGCTAATATTTTGGATACACAGCGATTTCTTCAAGAGAACATAGTATCAGAAACCAGTGTAAAATTAAAAGCTAATTACAAAGTAAATGATGCTTTACAATGGCAAAATGGTTATCATTTTGTTGAAACGGAAATCACTAATTTAGATGATGTAGATAATCCACTTTTTAGATCCTTAGTATCCGAAGTTGTGAGAACACATGGCGTGTTTTCTCAAATGTCCTACCAATCAAAAGATAGAAACACAAACATAATTAGTGGTTTGCGCTATAATTACATTGGTAAGTTTAAGAAGCATTTATTAGAACCAAGATTGAGTTTTTCGCATAAATTTCTAGAGCATTTTTCCTTTGAATTGTTAGGCGAATTTAAACATCAAAACACATCACAGGTTATTAATTTTCAGAATGATTTTTTAGGTGTAGAAAAGCGACGTTGGCAATTGTCTAATGATAAAGATATTCCTGTTATTAGGAGTAGGCAAGCCTCTATTGGGTTTTCATTTAACAAAAATGGATGGTTAATTAGTGCAGAAGGCTATTATAAAAAAGTAAAGGGGATTACCACGCAAAGCGAAGGATTTCAAAACCAATATGAGTTTATTAAAACCTTTGGAAGTTATGATGTTAAAGGTTTGGATTTTATAGTGAGAAAACAACTTAATCAATTTAATACATGGTTAAGTTATGCGTATATGAATAATGAGTATACTTTCAATGCCTTACCAGAAAAAACCTTTCCAAGTAATTTTGATATTACACATGCCATTACTTTTGGAATAAATTACAGCTCAGATCATCTAAAAGTTTCTGCAGGTTTAAACTGGAATTCTGGACGACCAAAAACAAATCCTGTTGCTGGAAATGAAATCAGTGACAATGCCATTAATTATGAAGCGACAAATACGGATCAACTAGAAGATTATTTAAGAGTTGATGTGTCTGCATTGTACGATTTTAAATTAAGTAAAACCACGACTGCAAATATTGGTTTGTCTGTATGGAATTTGTTAGATAAAAAGAATATTATTAATTCATTTTATAGACTTAATAATGGTTTGGTTGAAGAAATTAATCAACGTTCGTTGGGATTAACTCCAAATATGATATTTAGGGTTAATTTTTAGCTTGTACTAAATCAATTATTTATGAAGTTTCAACTGAATCCGATTTCTCGCCACATCAACCTCTAAAACCTTAACGATAATTTGCTGATGTAAATGCACATGTTCGTTAACATCTTTTACAAAACTGTCACTAAGATTTGAAACATGAATTAAACCACTTTCTTTAATACCAACATCTACAAAACAACCAAAATTGGTGATATTATTTACGATTCCAGGTAATAATTGACCTTCGTGTAAATCTGTAATGGTTTTTATATTTTGGTTGAAGGTAAATACTTTGGCCGTTTCTCTAATATCTAAACCTGGTTTTTCAAGTTCTTTAATAATATCTTCAAGCGTTAATAAACCAATACTGTTTGAAGCATATTTTTTTAAATCTATCTTTTGAAGAGTGGTTTTGTTACCAATTAATTCTTGAAGCGAAACACCTTCATCTTTAGCCATTTTTTTAACAATAGCATAACTTTCTGGATGTACAGCAGAATCATCCAAAGGGTTTTTAGCATCTTTTATTCTTAGAAATGCAGCACTTTGTTCAAACGCTTTTCCTCCCAAACGTGGTACTTTCAAAATATCTTTTCTAGATTTGAAAACTCCATTTTCTGTTCTATAATCAAAAATGTTTTCAGCTAGTTTTGAACCAATTCCAGAAACATAACTCAACAAAGGTTTGCTTGCTGAATTAATATTAACTCCAACGGAATTTACGCAATTTTCAACTACATTATCCAATTGTTTTTGAAGCTTATTCTGATCTACATCGTGTTGGTATTGCCCAACACCAATAGACTTGGCGTCAATCTTTACTAATTCTGCTAATGGATCTTGTAAACGTCTTCCAATAGAAACACTTCCTCTGACCGTAACATCATAATTTGGAAACTCTTCACGAGCAATTTTAGAAGCTGAGTAAATACTCGCGCCAGCTTCGCTAACCACAAAAATTTGAATCTCGTTTTTAAAATGGATTTTCCTAATCAACACTTCTGTTTCTCTTGATGCTGTTCCGTTTCCTATGGCAATGGCTTCAATTTTATAGGCTTCAACTAAAGATGATATCTTTTTTATAGCTCCAATACTATCATTTTTTGGTGCGTGCGGATAAATGTTTTCGTTGTGTTTTAGGTTGCCTTGTGCATCCAAACAAACCACTTTACAACCAGATCTAAAACCTGGGTCAATAGCTAAAACGCGCTTTTCGCCAATAGGTGAACCTAATAGTAATTGCTTTAAGTTTTTTGCAAAAACAGTAATGGCAGATTCGTCGGCTTTTTCTTTTGCGTTTTGAAGTGCTTCGTTACTTAAAGAAGGAAACAATAAGCGTTTGTAAGCATCAGAAATCGCAAGTTCAATTTGATCAGCACATGCGTTTCTGCTTTTAATTATTCTATTATCAATACGTTCTAAAACTCTAACATCATCCACTTCAATTTTCACACGAATAAACCCTTCACTTTCTGCTCTCAAAATAGCGAGTAATCTGTGCGATGGAATTTTGCTTAAACTTTCTGACCAATCAAAATAATCTCTGAATTTTTGAGCTTTTTCGTCGTTGGACTTTGTTTTAATGACTTTAGTTGAAATTTGAGCATGGCGTTTTAATTCGTTTCGTATATTATTTCTAATATCTGTTCGCTCATTAATCCACTCGGCAATAATATGTCTCGTACCTTCTAAAGCGTCTTCAACTGATGTAACGTCGCCTTTTACATATTTAAGTGCAATAGACTCAACATCATTTGCATTCTGACTCATTATAATTTTTGCCAAAGGTTCTAAACCATTTTTACGAGCCGTTTCCGCTTTTGTTTTTCGCTTTTTCTTGTATGGTAAGTATAAATCTTCAAGTGTTGTTAAATCTTGAGTTTTTTCAATCTTAAGTTTTAAGTCTTCGGTTAAAACATCTTGTTCTTCTAAAGATTTTAGAATTGCTATTTTTCGTTTTTCTAAAGCTTCAAATTGTTCTTTGTATTTAACGATATCTTCAATTTGTACTTCGTCTAAATTTCCTGTGGCTTCTTTTCTATAACGTGAAATGAATGGAATTGTGCAGTCTTCATTTAAAAGCGCAATAGTATTTTTAACAGAATGTTCAGAAAGTTTAGTTTTGGATATTATGTATTTTAATAATTGAGCCATTAAAAGGAAGAATGAAATGATTAATTATCAAAGCAGTTTCTAATCATCATTTCGTAAGATGAATATTTATTAGAAATTTCTTTTATCTGCTCTAAAGCACGTTCTATTTTTTGTCTTTCATTATATGCTGCAGACGTTCCACCAGCAAATAAACCAAGAATAACTGTAATAATACCAGACTTTATTTCAATAGCATTAATATCTAAACTCGGAATTGTTTTTATGTAGTTAAAAACAAATTCATCATTGATATGATCTAATAAATAGGTTTTTATTTCATCATTATATTGAGAGAATGCTTCAATCTCTGGAATATTTCCACCAGTTCGGATCAGACGCTCAGCTTGTGCTTGGAGATCAACAACCTGTCTAATTATTGAAGATTTTGTCATTAGTTAATTTGTAATCCGTTATTAATTTCATCAGTATCAGGATTAACAAAAACCAATTTACCACCTTCATCTTCGGTCATTAAAATCATCCCTTGGCTTTCTACACCTCGTAAAGCTCTTGGCGCTAAGTTTACTAAAACCGTAACACGTTTGCCAATAATATCTTCTGGTTTAAAACTTTCTGCAATACCAGAAACGATGGTTCTTACATCAATACCTGTATCTACTTTTAATACGAGTAGCTTTTTAGTTTTTGGCATTTTTTCAGCTTCGATAATCGTACCAACACGTAAATCTAATTTTGTAAAATCTTCGAATGTAATTTCTTCTTTCTGTGGTTCCAAAACTTTATTTGCTGCTTCGTTGGTTTTTTTACTGGCTTCCAATTTTTCTAATTGTGCTTCGATTTGTGAATCTTCGATTTTTGAAAATAACAATTCACCTTTTCCAATCTGGTGAGCAACAGGAATCAGAATGTCTTTTGTTGATACATCTTCCCAATGAGATGCTTCGACAAGCTCAGCATGACAATTGTCTTCCTTTTTGTAATGCTGAGTGCTTGCACTGAGCGTAGTAGAAGTGAAACGAAGAATCTTTTTTAATTTGTTTGAAGTAAAAGGTAAAAAAGGTTCTGATAAAACAGCTAAAGCAGATGCAATTTGTAAGGCTACAAACATTACGGTTTTGGTACGAGCTTCATCAGTTTTTATGGTTTTCCAAGGCTCCTCGTCTGCTAAATATTTATTTCCTAATCGTGCTAAATTCATTAATTCTTGACTTGCTTCCCTAAAACGGTAGCGTTCAATAGAACTTGAAATTACAGCAGGATAGGCTTTTACAGCTGCTATAGTTTCTTCATCTATAGTTTTATAATCTGAAGGTTCTGGAATAATACCATCGTAATATTTGTTGGTTAAAACCACTACACGATTAATGAAGTTTCCAAAGATGGCAACTAATTCATTATTATTTCTTGCTTGGAAATCTTTCCAAGTAAAATCGTTATCCTTAGATTCTGGTGCGTTTGCAGTTAAGGCATAACGCAACACGTCTTGCTGATTAGGAAAATCTATTAAATAATCTGGTAACCAAACAGCCCAATTTTTAGAGGTAGATAATTTCTTACCTTCTAAATTTAAAAACTCGTTTGCTGGTACATTATCTGGTAAAATATATGAGCCTTCTGCTTTTAACATTGCTGGAAAAATAATACAATGAAAAACGATATTGTCCTTTCCTATAAAGTGTACGAGTTTGGTGTTCTCATCTTTCCAATAATCTTCCCAATTTTTGCCTTCGCGAGCAGCCCATTCTTTGGTTGCAGAAATGTAACCAATTGGTGCATCAAACCATACGTAAAGCACTTTACCTTCACCACCTTCAACTGGCACAGGAATTCCCCAATCTAAATCTCTGGTTACTGCTCTTGGACGTAAGCCATCATCAATCCAAGATTTTACTTGTCCGTAAACGTTAGGTTTCCAATCTTTTTTATGTCCTATTAAAATCCATTCGCGTAAAAAATCTTCATATTTATTTAAAGGTAAAAACCAGTGTTTGGTTTCTTTTAAGCTAGGTACATTTCCTGTAACTGCCGATTTTGGGTTTATTAAATCTGTTGCGTTATGGCTAGTTCCACAGTTTTCACATTGGTCGCCATAGCTTTCTTCATTACCACATTTAGGACAGGTACCAACTACAAAACGATCTGCTAAAAACTGATTCGCTTCAGCATCATATAACTGTTCTGTAACCTCTTCAACAAATTCGTTTTTATCATATAAAGTCTTAAAGAACTCTGAAGCTGTATCGTGATGAATTTCAGCTGAGGTTCTAGAATAATTATCAAAAGTAATTCCGAAATCCACAAAAGATTGTTTGATAATCGCATGGTATTTATCTACGATATCTTGAGGTGTTACACCTTCTTTTTTCGCTTTTATAGTAATTGGCACACCATGTTCGTCACTACCACAAATAAACGCAACATCGTTTCCTGTTAATCTTAAATAACGTGCATAAATATCTGCTGGCACATAAACACCTGCTAAATGACCAATATGAATTGGACCATTTGTGTATGGTAATGCTGCTGTTATAGTGTATCTTTTAGACATGTAATTTCATTTTATATGAAGGGCAAAATTAGCGATTTTACGCTTAGGAATAAAACCAAAAAGCCTCTAGTAAAACTAAAGGCTTTTATTAATATGTTTTATTCTGATTAACGTATAATCAAAGACTTACTATAGTTTTGATTTCCAACAGAAATTCTATAGATATATTGACCTACATTTAGTTTTGTAGAAATGGTGTTTTTCACACTAATACTATGTTCTCCAGCAAAGAGCATAGCGTTTTTAAGGGTTCCTATTTCTCTTCCCATAATATCATACAGTTTTACAACGGTATGTTGCGTGTAAGGGTTTGTGATTTTTAATACAGAATCTGTTTCGGTATAAAGGACGTAGTGTTTAAAACGGTCTCTATTAAAATCTTCAACACCAAGCGCACTGCAATTGAAACCCAAATCGACTCTTGCATAAGTGGTGTTTAGTAATGCTTCATCAACTAAACCACTTTCAATACACAGCCAATTTTCTAAAATACTGGCATAAACTTCTCTAAAATCTTGAGTATAATTCAAATTACCTTCACCATCATCTGCCGTAAGGTCTGGATGCGTACCAACAAATCCGTTGCCTTCTATTGCTGGTCCAAATAACATAAGTGGTGCTGCTTTTCCATGGTCTGTGCCATTAGAGCCATTTTCAAAAGTACGACGACCAAATTCACTAATACTCATTGCTAATACTTTGTCATCAAAACCACCTTGTGTTAAATCATCAAAGAAGGTTTTAATAGAATTTGATAAATCTGTAAGCAATGTACTATGCTCTTCAAGCTGATTAGCGTGCGTATCAAAACCACCTAAAGTTACCATATATATTTTGGTACCTAAATTTCCTTTTATGAGTCGCGCTACGATTGATAATTGTTTGCCAAGTTCCGAATCCATGTATTCAAAACTATTAACACCATTTGAGTAAGCGTCGTGAATTGTACCAGCATATTGATAGGTTGTATTGGTAGTGCCTCTCATAAACTCTAGTTGTTCTCCATAAATACAATCTGGAAAACTCGTCATATCATGTACTGTTCCACTTTCAGCAATAGCTTCTAATTGTTCTGGGTTTGCTACTGAAAAGGCATAGTTATTAGATTCGCCATCAAAAATTAAATTACCAATACTTCCAATTTGTACAGCTGCAGGAATTACTGGAGGATTTAATAAATATTCAGGATATAATTCTTCGAAATGACGACCAAGCCAACCTGATGTTGAATTATTTGTAGGATCTATTGAAGCCCAAATATCTGAACCAGCAAAATGCGATTGACTATGGTTTTCATATCCAACTCCATGTACCACTTTCATGGCACCAGAGTCCCAAAGGTTTAAAAGATCGGTCATCGCATTAGGAATTCCGAAATCTGGTGTTAAAGCCGTAAGGTCATTTAGATTATGTTTAATTGTTGGTCTGTTTGTAGCATAGGTATCGTAATCGTAAATAGGCACAATGGTGTTTAGACCATCATTACCTCCTTTAAGTCTTACAATAACGAGTATTCTATCTGATTCTGAGTCGCTAATAGCTGCTGCTAATTTAGTACTGCTCGACGCAGAAAGTGGCATTCCACCTAACATCATAGTACCAGCTCCAGATAAGCCTAAGGCTTGCAAAAAGGATCTTCGGTTCCATTTTTTGTGCTCCATATCGTGAGCACTTGTACCGAATTTTTTCTCTTTATTTGATTGGTTATCACACATAGTAGTAGATTATTTGAGTTGAAATTCAGGAAATTTTATAACATGAATAAGAAGTAGTACCACTTGATATGGAACAGAAGTCCATTGCAAATTCCAAATTTGATTTTCATAATAATTCTCAGGCAAATCATGTTTAAAAACGTCTGTAGCTGCTTGGTAATCTTCAACCGAAAATAATTCTAATGGCATAAAACGATCTATAATTGCTTTTGTAATAACGTAAGGATCGTTACTGTTGTCAGAACTTTCTATGGCAAAGGTTCTTAATTCTTCATTATTACTATCCCAAGTGTGCCATATAAACCATTGTAAAATTTCCCACCGACCACCTAAAGTACTAGAGTTAATCCAATCTCTATCTCCTTGCCAACCTGCTACATCAACAGGGTCAAACATAAGTTGTCCTATTAATCCATTAAACCAAATCATACCTTCATAAAACTCTTGTTGCAAGGTGAAACCAGTCACTTTTAAATAAGATATGGACATATCATAAGGACTTTTAATCTGAGTTCCTATGGTTTTTTGATCAAAAAAGTGTTGGCTTTTAAATAAGGTTCTTAAGATATTTTCAATATTAAAATCTAATACAAATTGGTTTGCCATTTCGGTAACAACGTCCTCATTTACGGTTGCGCTTACAAAATATGTGTAAAGTTTTTTACAAATATGCTGTGCAACTAGAGGTGCTTTTTGTTGAAAGAGAATATCAATAACATCATCATAATCCCAGTTTCCTGTTTGATTAAAAATGGTTTTGTTCGTATCACTAAATGTACTACTATCAAAATATAATGGATACGTCCAATTTTGCCAGTGATTATAACCTGTTAAAGCTTTAGATGTTTCTACAATATCTTGTTGTGTATAACCATTATCAACACCTAGTGTAAAGAGTTCATAAAGTTCTCGTGCATAATTTTCATTTGGACTAAAACTAGTGTTTTCTGCACCATTGAGGAAAATTAGCATAGCAGTAGTCTTACCAATTGCTCTTACAAAATCTTCAAAATTACCAAGTGCATGTGTTTCTAAAGTATTAAAATATTCATAAAGATGATTGCTGGCATAATAATTTTCTAATCGGGTTACAAAGTGATTGCTCCAAAACATAATAAGCCGACTTTTTAAGCCTACAGTTTGCATTTGGTTAATAAGCCCAAACATAAGCTCACCATGATTAGCTTCGGTTTGCTCATCAAAATCTAAACCAAGATTGTCATAATCGTCATTAGTATATTCTGCCCAAGCTGGTGTTGGCCAATTGGGTGCGTTTAACGACTCGTTAATGAGTTGATCTATAAATACGTCTGGAGATATGGTTAGTGCATTGTTAACCATAGATTTACTGGCATCATAGCCAATGCGACGGAATGCGTGCCGCACTCTAATTTCGTTCCATGGACTTTCTGTAGTCGGAACGTAAGGTTGTAACGAAGAGGTAATACAAGATGTAAAAACAGCCATAAATTTTTAGAATTTATAGTTATACCAAATGAATTTTAAAATTAGCCGTAAATAATTTGAATTATATTGGGCTTAGATGAATTATAAAATTCAAGCATAGCATTAGTTAAGGTTTTATTTTCTAATAAAATATAAGTTCAATAGAAACGAATTATATGGTTTATTTTATAATTCATTTGGTATTTAAACGGAAATAGTAGAAAGGTTATTATGTATTTACGATAAAGGTAAGGTTTTTAGATGTTTTTAGTTAAAATTTTATTAAATCCTTATTATCGCTAAGCTTCAATTTTTACTTTTTATATTTACAAAAATTCGTTTTATGATTTTGAGACATCATTTTTTATATCTGTTTTTTACTATTCTATTGGTTGTAAATACTGATGTACAAGCTCAAACAGAAACTTATAATTCTTCAGAAATGACTTCAAAATTAATACAACCACCATATTTAAAAGTTGGAGATACTGTTGCAATTGTTGCTCCTTCAGGAATTTTAAAAAATAGAGAACGCGAAGTACAACAAGCAGTAGATTTATTAAAAAGTTGGGGTTTACATACTATTGTTGGTGAACATGTTTTTGGTAAGGACAATCATTTTGCAGGTACTGATGATGAGCGTTGTGCAGATTTACAAAATGCAATGGACAATCCTAAAATTAGTGCTATATGGTGTGCAAGAGGAGGTTATGGAACGGTAAGAGTTTTAGATAAATTAAATTATAGCGAATTTAAGAAAAACCCAAAATGGATTATTGGCTATTCTGATATAACAGCACTGCACAACCAAGTGCATAATGAAGGATTTCTATCTTTACATGCTTTAATGTGTGTGAGTTTAACTAAAGACTTAAATGATATAAAAGAAGCCATTTCTACATTTAAATCAACCCTTTTTGGGAACCCAGAAAATTATATTTTAAAAGGCTCTGGTTATAATAGAGTTGGAGAAACTTCAGGCGAATTGGTTGGCGGAAATCTTACCATATTGCATACGATGTTGGGTTCAGAAACGAGTATTGATACCTCAGGAAAAATTCTTTTTATTGAAGAAATTGGAGAGTACAAATATCATATAGACAGAATGTTACAGAGTATGAAACGTGCTGGCTATTTTAATAATTTAAAAGGACTTATTGTTGGTGATATGTCTAGAATGCGAACTAACACAACACTTTGGGGAACTTCAGTTGAGCAATTGATTCTTGATGCTTTAAAAGATTACGATTTCCCAATTGCATTTAATATGCCAGCAGGACATGAAAAGGATAATCGTGCTTTGGTTTTGGGAAAGGTTGTTGAATTGAAGGTTGGAAAGGATATGACTACTGTTATTTTTGAAGACTAGTAATTAGTTTAGCTTTTTTATTCCAGATAATGATTTTACCTTTTTCACTTGATGTTACAATGTGTTTGCCATTAGGACTCCAGTCAATTCCCCATAGTTTGTCTTTAGATTTACCACTATAAAGAAGCTTCCCTTTCTTATTCCATATCCTTAAATCATCACTAGCTGTGGCTAATCTCTTTCCTTTTTTATTCCAACTTACATTTCGGTATTCGGATTTACTTAAGTCTTTTTGCTTTATTATAGTACCATCTTCTTTCCAAAATTGTAATAGTGGTTTGAGAGGAATATCAGGATCTCCATAATCTCCCATAACGAAGAATTTCCCTGATTTATGCCATTTTACACAAAGCATTAGGGCTTCTTCTTTTCTATGTTTAAACTGGTTTAGTAAATCTCCTTTTACATTATAGATTCTAACGTTTTCAGATAACGTGATAATTTCATTCTTTTTAGGATGCCAATCTACACCAACATAACTATAAGTAGTTTTTTTATTTATGGTGTTTATCAGTTCTCCGTTTGTATTCCATACTGTAAGAATTCCTTCAAAATCTGCTAGTGCAATTAATTTACCGTTGTGATTCCAAGCAATGGCTCTACTGCCATTAGAATTTAATCCAATAAATTCAATAGTCTTATTTGTGTCTAGGTCTATAAGTTTAGAACCATTGCCAATGGCTGCAATGGCTAAAATATTTTTTTTAGGATGCCATCTAAGCCGTTTTACTTCAGATTGATGATTATGAGTTTTCAGTAACTCAAAAGTTTTACCATCGTAAATTCTAATTTTTTTATCATCTCCACCAATGGCAATATAACCTCCATTATGACTCCAATTTGCTGTCCAAAGAATTTCTCCCTCATTTGTAGCAGTTTTCGTTTGAGCATTTGTTAAAAATGAAAATAATACTGCTGCTATAATTATTAATTTAGATGTTATATAATTCATAAACATAGTTTATTTAGTTGTATTTAGTATCACTTCAAACTCAATGGCATCCGATATTATATCATCTTTTATACTTCCTAGAATTCCTTTGGATTCATAATTAATATTCCAAAGTGTTCTATCTATTATAAATTTAGAAATCATTTGATTATTCTTTATAGTCGCTGAAAAATCAATAGTTTTGGTTATCTCTTTAATAGTTAAGTCTGCTTTTATATTAATTTCTTTTTCACTTTGATAGGTTACGGTTTTTATTTTTAAATAAGAAAAAGGGTGTTTTTCAACATCAAAAAAGTCTTGGTTCTTTAAATGCCAGATTAGCATTTCGTTATATTTACCATCAGTGTTTATTATAGTATTCATATCTATAGTAAATTCTCCACCAGTAATTTTACTTTCGGTTTTAATGAAGTTACCATCTTTAAATTTAACAGTACCAAAATGTTTATTAAATTTGAATAGATTAGAACCTGTCCACTTTACTAAACTCTTACTAGTATCAATTTTTACTTCATTTTGAGCTGAGACACATAAAGTTGAACATATAGTAAATAGGACTAATAAGATACTTTTTTTCATTATGATTTTTTTTGTAAAATTAAAGCTCATCTTGTTTTAACTATGTAAAAAATTGTGAAAAAAGTGTCAAATAAATGTAAAATAAATTGTTTTATCTTACTAGTCTCATTCTATTAATTAAACTTTTATAAGGCATAATGTCATTTTACAATCTATCAAAACAAGAACGTATTTTACGCGTTGAAAAAATCAATCAAGATATTGAAAGTGATTTAAAACAAAATAAGTCTGAGAAAATTATCACATATTTTTCAGATGATGACACTTACATTAGGAAAATAGGTTATTTAGCAATAGGCAAAATATTCTACGACCAAAGGCAATTACAATCTGTAATATTTTCAACCCTAAAAACACTTTTTCAATCCGAAGATGAATTGATTAGACAAACAGTAATTAACGCAGCAGGTGAGATTGGGAAATTTCATTTTAATAAAATTGAATCGTTTATGAATGTTGGTTTGTTTGATAATCATCATCGTGTAAGAAATGCAGTTATTGGTTCTATTAAAAAAATGGGAGAACGGAATCCTATGCCTGTTTTAGCTTGGGCAAAGCCTTATTTGAAACATGATGATAAAGAGATTAGACGAGAAATTTGTCATGGTATTGAACTAAGAGGCAGAACACATCCTCAAGATATTCTGCCTTTACTTAAAGAATTAGAGTTTGATGAAACCAGGCGTGTTTCTGATACTTTAGTACATGTTTTAGGGCAAATTGCATATAAAAGAGGTTGTTTAGAAACTGTTGTAAAGCATCTAAATACTTGGCAAAATAAAACACTTGTACGAAAAGCTTTAGACGAAATTGTTGATGTACACAATCGTTATAAAAAGTTTGCTATATTATCTCAGCAAGAAGCAATTGATTATATTGATGCTAATTATAGAGCTTAACTTTAACTAAAAAGAGATTCCCACTTTCTAGTGGATATAAATTTAGTAAGCAGGATGAGATTCCTGCTTTCGCAGGAATTATGGCACAACACAACGAACTAGGTAAATTAGGTGAACAATTAGCAACAGATTATCTGCTTGCAAAAGGCTACAAAATTATTGTTCGGAACTACGTATTTCAGAAAGCAGAAATAGACATCATTGCCAAACATGAGAATACGATGATATGTGTAGAGGTAAAAACCAGAAATTCTGATTTTTTTGGAGATCCGCAAGATTTTGTAACACCAAATAAAATAAAATTATTGGTAAAAGCAATGGATGCTTTTATAACAGAAAATGATATTGATTTAGAAACCCGATTTGATATTATTGCCGTTTTAAAGAATAAAACTACTCAAGAATTGACGCATTTGGAAAATGCTTTTTATCATTTTTAAGAGGTTTGTCATTCTGAACAAAGTGAAGAATCTCTAAATAAAAACAAAGAATTATGCATAAAACACTGGGAACTCATAATTACTATGTTTACACCTTAACAAATAAGAATAAAACAGTTTTATATACTGGAGTTACCAATGATTTGAATAACCGAATAAAATTTCATAGAGAGAATGCTGGTTTAAACTCAAAAGCATTTACTTCAAAATATAACTGCTTTTATTTAGTTTGCTATGAGCATTTCAATTGTATTGATACTGCTATTAAGCGAGAGAAACAAATAAAAGGATGGAAGCGATTAAAAAAAGATATAATGATTTCCGAATTTAATGATGGCTGGAAATTTCTTAATGACAGTATTTTGAGTTGACTTTAAAAAGATTCTTCACTTTGTTCAGAATGACATGTATTACCTATAAAAATTCATCTCATCAATATAAGTCCAAACATGTTCAGGTAGCATTGGTCTTACATTTTTCCTAGCTTTAATTTCCTTTCTAATAAATGTTGAAGAGAGCTCCATGATTGGAGCATCAACTTTTATAATTTTAGGATGTTTATCAAACTGGGTTTCAATTTTACCTTCAGAAATCCTTGGATAAACGTAAATACTGTGATTTTCTAAAATTAGCTCATAGTTTTTCCATTTATGAAAACTTTTTAAATTGTCTTCTCCCATAATTAAAGAAAAATCATATTTCGAAAATTTCTCAAAAAGATAGGTTAGTGTATCAATGGTGTAATTGGGTTGTTTTAATCCAAATTCAATATCACTAGGTCGTAATTTATCGTAATCTTTTGTAGCAAGATGTACAATTTCTAAACGTTGATAATTGTCTAGTAAACTGCTCTTCTTTTTAAAAGGGCTCAACGGAGTGACTACAAACCAAACTTGATCTAAATCGCTATGTTCTGCCAAATGATTAGCAATGGTTAAGTGACCAACGTGAATTGGGTTGAATGTGCCGAAGTATAGACCGATTTTCATGATTTATTATCTAGTTGAAATTGTATAGATTTTGTTTATTGAATATAGAAGTATGTTATCTACCGTTTATTTTTCAATTGATTCACTGAATTTAACATGTCTTTCAATCTTAGGTCGCCATTCTTCTTGGCTTGACATTGTATCACATATTTTTTCATGAAAATATACTTGGTACCAAGTTTTCTTGTGAAATTCACATATATTTTCATATACTTTTTCGGAATGAATCATTAGCTTCATTATAAATTCATCACGTGGTTCTCTATGATTATTGATGACCTGACTTAGTTTAGCAGGTGTAATACTAATATCTTTTGCAAAGAAACTTCTCTTAGAATAAATTGTATCTACATACGACTCTAAGAATTCTGAAAAGTAATTTCTATTATTATAAATAGGCTGTTTAATAAACGCTTCCATGTTTAATTTTAACTGCATGAGTTTGGCACGAATAATTTGGTCTTTGGACAAATTTTTCATTCTCTTTAAGCGAGCTTCCATTAAAGCAGTAGCTTCTGATTTATATTCTTCTTTTGATTTATATCTTGAATCTAAACCAAACTCTGAGTCTTTAATGTTTTTCTTATTAGTCATGGTCAAATAGATTTATTAAATTTAATAGTCCTGGAACTTCTATACTTAACGTTAACCCTGTTAATATCATATTGTATTTATCAATATAATGTTTAGCTATTTCAGTTTTTGGTCTTAAAGAAATACAAGCTAGTTCGGCATAATCTGCTACTGCAATTTTTGCAGCATACGCAATTAAATTTCCAGCTATGTTATCGTAAATTTTCTTCTTTCCTTGATTTTCAAAAGAAACTGTTAGAAGTCTAATATGTACTCTCCACTCGTTAGGAATTCTTTCTAGTGAAATAAGACCTAATATGTCACTTGAATCTACGATACATAATTTATACACTTCAAAATTCTGCTCTTCTTTCCAATCAAAGAAATAACGTTCTTTATTTAATGCTTTATAGTCAACACTATCAACAAGAGATATTTTTACTTTATGTCTATTTCCAATTGAAGTTTCGACAATTATCATATGGTGAATATATGTAAAAAGTTTCCATAAATTGTAAATAAAATATTAAATGTTTACATGAATGTAAACTTTTGATTGATATGGTGAAGTTGTAGATAACGTGTTTGTATGATTAGTTGTGTGGTTAAGCACGTAACTTAGCAAATGAAAACCGAATAGATAACACGTGAAAATTTCTGTAAGTAGTCTACTTTGAAACCAAATAATTAATTGTCGTTCTCTTGTTCTTCTTGTCCCTCAACATTAACATTCGGAATTATTGCATTTCCGTTATTCTTGAACAAATAATGATAAACATTCGAATTTCCAATTGTAATTGCATAAGCATCTACAAATTCCCATCCTAATGATTTCATGTAGTTTAAAGCATCAATCACAGTGTAAAATTTTATTTTCTTTCCATTTTCATCACGTATATGACTTTGCTCAAAAAAACCTGATTTTTGTCCAAAATCAATAGTTACATTGACCTTTTTAGTAAACATTTGTCCTTGGGCAAGTAACAAAGCGAAAGAAGGTGGGTAATCTAATTTTTCTCTTGCTATATAATTCCCTTCTTTTCTAGCTTCCAATTCCGTTTGTCTTTCTGCTTTTGTTTTCTTTTGAGCAAATGAATTCAACGTGAAAAGAAGTATCATAATTGTTAAGAAATATTTTTTCATAATTCTATTGTAAGATCTATTCCTTTATAAATTCCAAAACTAATTTATAAGCGTTTTCTAAAGCTTCATCTAAATTAGCATTCACTACAATCTCATCAAAAAGTGGAGCAGTAGCTAATTCTGCAGGTGCTTTTGCAACACGCATACTAATTTTGTCTTCGCTTTCTTCACCACGATCTTTTAATCGTCTAACCAATTCATTTAAATCTGGTGGTTTTACAAAAATGGCAATAGTTTGCTCTGGGAATTTTCGTTTTATACGCAAACCTCCAGATACATCAATATCAAAAATAACATGTTTTCCTTTTGCCCAAATGCGTTCTATTTCGGTTTTTAGAGTCCCATAAAAATTATCTCTGTAAACTTCTTCCCATTCTAAGAATTCGTCTGCTTTTATTTTGTTTTTAAATTCCTTTAAAGACAAAAAATAATAATCTTTTCCATGAGTTTCATTACCACGTTTGTCGCGAGATGTTGCCGAAATAGAAAATTCTAGATTGAGCTCTTGTTGTTTTAATAAATGACGTACAATGGTTGTTTTTCCAGAACCAGAAGGTGCCGAAAATACGATGAGTTTGCCTTGTTTTATATTTTTTTTTTCTTCTTCTGACACGTTTTGAATTGTTTTTACTGAATACTGCGACTGTCCATTAACGGTTTGGCTACGAGTAGTTGCGTGGGTTTGCACTTAACTTTGCAAGTACACAACTAACTGAAAATCCGCGAGGATTTTCAGAGGTAGGCGAGAACAAGCAATTACTTATAGCCATTGTTGTGGTGTCGTTTTTTTACGCTGACATTGGTTTCACGTTAATTTGTCCGCCAATAGCTTTTAGCACTTTCATTATTGTTCCGAATTGTGGTTTTGCGCCATCGGATAATGCTTTATAAAGACTTGGTCTGCTCATTCCAGTTTTTTCCGCAATTTTAGTCATTCCGATAGACTTTGCAATATGACCGATTGCGACTATCAAATCAGAGCTGTTTCCATCTTCAAGAACTGTATTCAGATATTCCGCAATCATTTCTTCGCTGTCCAAATAGTTAGCTATGTCAAATTTCGTTGTTGTCATATCAATCATTTTTTATTTTGTTCCAGATTTTCTTCGCTTTCTCAATGTCTTTTTGTTGGGTTGATTTATCTCCACCAATTAGAAGAATAACGATTTTGCTGTCTTTTTCCTTAAAATATACTCGGTAACCTTTAGCGTAATTAATTCGCATTTCGCTAATTCCGTCTCCGATAGGTTTACAATCTCCAAAATGTTCATCTGTTTCAAGTTTCTGAATTCGAAAAAGTATTTTAGATTTTGCTCGAATATCTTTTAGCTTTCTAATCCACTTATCAAATTCAGATGTTTTTTCTGTAACGACTACTTAAAAATTGTATCCATTTAGATACAAATATAAATTATTTTTTTGATTTTGTAAGGAAAATTTGTTCTATTCGATAGGTTTGACAAAATGCACCACAACTAAAGTACATTCAATAATTGTTCCTTAATTTTTTCGAGTTCATCTTTCATCTGAACCACTAATTTTTGCATAGGTGCATAATTAGATTTAGAACCAATTGTATTTATTTCTCGTCCAATTTCTTGAGAAATAAAACCCAGTTTCTTTCCGTTAGAATCTTCAGAATTTAAGGTCGTTGTAAAATAATCTAAGTGATTATCTAAACGCACTTTTTCTTCAGTGATATCAAATTTTTCGATATAATAGACTAATTCTTGTTCAAAACGGTTTTCATCTACTTTTTCTTTAATATCAGCAACTCCTTTTTCTAATCTTGCTCTTACACCATCAATACGATCAGGATCCATAGTAATAACTTCATCAAGTAAGCGTCTTAATGTCGCAATTCTATCTATAAAATCTTGTTTTAATGTGGCACCTTCATCTTTACGAGATATTACTATTTTAGTAATAGCTTCATTAATTTCTTCGCTTATAAGTGTCCATTCATCTTCATCAATATCATCACGTTCTGTTGTTACAGCATCTGGTAAACGAATCGCCATTTTTAAAAGCTCTGTAGCATCTCCATCAACCACATCTTTAAGCTGTTTAATGTATTCTTTAACAACGGTTTTATTGATTTTAGAGCTGGTGTCTTCGCCTGTAATTTCAACAAAAAGTGAAAAATCTACTTTTCCTCTCACCAAGTGTTTAGCCATTAATTTTCTTATACCTAATTCTTTTGCGCGATACATTGATGGCATACGAGCGTTGAGGTCTAGGCTTTTGCTATTTAGAGATTTTAATTCTATTGAGATTTTTTTTGTTGGGAGCTGTAGTACAGATTTCCCATAACCTGTCATGGATTGTATCATTAAGACTTTCTGTTTTTAATACTAAAATAGACTTCAAAAGAATCGATTAAATTCGTTTCTATTTCCTTTACATTTCAACATAAAATAAAACCGTAGCGATGCTATGCTTTTATTTTCTATTTCATCTAAAGAAAATATAATTCAAATTTATTATCAACCCTTTTAAAATCTATTTAGTATAGTTGCGCAAAGGTACAAAATTGAATGGTTTTAAATAGTTTAGAAAGTGTCATGTTCTCACAATTGACTTTTATAACTTTGTAAACCAAAATTGAAAGAAACTTATGTACAAAAAACAATTTGAAATCCGCTGGAGTGATATTGATGCTAATGGACATTTAGCAAATTCTGCTTATACCAATTTTATGAGTCATGCAAGAATGGCTTTTTTTTCAGAATTTGGATTTTCTATGCCAGAAATTAGAAAACATAATGTTGGACCTGTGGTGTTTTATGAGCATATGTACTATTTTAAAGAATCTTTTATTGGAGCTCCAATTACAGTTACTATTGAAGTTTCTGGTTTGAGTGACGATGGTATGCTCTTTAAATTTGAACATAATTTTTATAACCATAAAGGCGAAAATTTAGCCTATTGTGAGATGCAAGGTGGTTGGATAGATCTAAAAGCAAGAAAACTAACAGGTTTACCAAAACCGTTGTTAGAACAAGCTAGTATATTTCCGAAATCTGAAAGTTTTAAAGTATTGACTAAAGAAGATACTAGAAAGGATGGAGTGAAGCCAAAGGCTTTGAAGTTGTAATGATAGTTAATGAATTAGACCTCACAGGTTTTAAAAACCTGTGAGGTCTTAACCTGAGTTTATATATAATTATTATCAGATTCCTGCTTTCGTAGGAATTTATTACTTAAAAACCGAATGCTGCTTAAAAGATTTAATCTGAACATTCTTTATAAAAGGTTTCAATATCTGGTTTGGTAAATAACGTTTATGCTTACAATAACACGTCAACGCTTTAGGTTTTGCACCAAGTGTACTTTTAATTTCAGAAGCTGTTCTTCCTAAATTTATTTGAACAGATTTCGTTTCAATTCCAAGTCTAACATAATCGTTTAAAATTCTTGGATAAATAGCAAATTCCTTATTATTAGAATAATCAATACCTATAAAGTGAGCATCGAGATGTATTCCGTTTTGCATTGCTGAAAGAAATCCAATCAATTTGTTTTCTAGAAAGTAGCCTTTTACGATAAACTTTTCTTTAAAGGCTTTTTTAAGATGAACATAAGTATCTAAATTTAAAATTTGGGCATTAAAATCGGCATTATCAATGGTATTTTGATAGAGTTCTTGTAATTCGTTTTTATGAATCTTAATATCATTTACTGAGAATAACTTGGATTCTAATAATTCACTTTTAGAATCTGCTTTATTTGCTTTTACGCGGTATTTAGATTTTAAGGCATTTTTGTATGCGTCAAAAGATTGCCATTTTGGTTTTAAAGTAATAATCATATTAGGCTCAACTTGCATTGCAGCATAATTGAAAGTCTTTAGGTGATTTGTAATGGTAAGCGATTCGTTTTCAAAATCTTTTACAAAAATGGTTTGAAGTCTTTTGGTAACTTTAGATAGTTGCTTTACTCCTTTTGCAATGGCTTTAAAGGTTTCAATTTTGTTTTCACCTTCTTTAAGGAATGTACCATACTCTCCGCTTAAAAATACGTTACCACAGAATAAGACTCTAATCTGGTTATTGCAAAACATATTATTTACTATACGTCTAATTTTATTAGACATTTTAATGTTTTGGGTAATAGTTTCAACACCAATGGTTACAATTTGAGTATTAGCAAACGCGACAGCTTCATTATCTTTTAATATAAAAATGTAATTAAATTCAATATCTGTATTGGCAATTTCAAACGCTTTTAAAAATTCAGGAGAATAATAAATATTTGTGCAACAATTTACACTATCCCAATAGGTTTGTGGAATAGCATCTACGTTCTTAAATATTTCAGATTTTAAATGCAAAGCTAAATTGTTTTTTTAGGTTTTATACTCACAATATAAACGCCTAAAAATATAAGAAGCATCGCTCCAATTTTTACAGTATCTATAAAATCTGCTCCCATAGAAAGCGCAAAAAGTCCGGCAATTACTGGCTGAAGGTAAATAAATATACCAACAGTAGATGCCTTTAATTTATTTAAGGCTAATGGATTTAGCAAGTACGTTCCAAAAGTAGCACCAATAATTACAAACAATACAGACCATGTTATCTGAGGCGTAAATATTTCCCATTCTACAGCTTTTAATTCACTATAACCAAAAGGAATAAGTATGATAAGACCAAACAAGAATAGCCATTTAATAAATGTAAACGGATGGTATTTAGCGGTTAGTTTTTTTATTAGTATCACATATATACTATAAGAAATCGCATTTAAGAAAATAAACAGATTGCCTAAAGGTACATTATCAGCAGGTCTGGCAGATTTTCCGTAAATAGTTAAAACCAAAGCTCCAACTAAGCCTATTGTAACACCAATTATTTTGAGTTTAGTAACTTTTTCCTTTAATATAATTGATGAAAGAATTAAAATAATAATAGGCACAATAATCATTATGGAAGACGCGTGAATTGGAGATGTATATTCCAAGCCTTTAAAGAATAAAAGCATATTAATTACAACTCCAAAAAGTGCAGCTACAAAGAATTTTATATAATCCTTTTTGTCAATTTTTTGCTTAGGCAAAAAGATACTGATTACCCAAAATAAGACTGTTGCACCTATAACTCGTAACAATACAAAACCAAAGGGTTTAATAAAATTTTCATTCATTACGGTTTTTGCAATGGTATAATTAAGACCATATAATAACTGCACCATAAAAAGTGCGAAAATAGCAAAGCCTCTACTATTCATGTATTGCTAATTTTGCAGCTTCAACCGTTTTGTTAGAATTACCAATAAAAATCTCATTATTAAAAAGTATTACAGGGCGTTTTAAAAACGTATAGTGTTCTAAAATATAGTTTTTATAATCACCTTCGGAGAGCGTTTTTTCTTTTAAACCCAATTCTTTATAAAGTCGCGCTCGTTTACTAAATAGATTTTCGTAACTATCTGTGAGTTCTCGCATTTGTTCAATTTGAGGTGTAGTAATGGGTTCTGTTTTAATATCTTGACGTATAAACTCTTTAGGTAAATTTAGCTCAGTAATAATTCTTGTACAGGTATTACAGGTGCTTAAATAGTATATTTTTTTCATATCCGAAATCTATATAATTTTGAAACCACAAAGTAACCGTAATTATTGCGAATTTTAATTACATTTAAGAAAAATATAATCGTATGAATTGGGCGTTTGACATTGCTATAAAAAACAGAAAATTATTAGAAAGTTTTATTGAAAATCATTCTTTAGAAGAATTAAATAAAGTGCCAAAAGAATTTAATAATAACATTATTTGGAATATTGCGCATACTATAGTAACGCAACAATTATTGGTGTATAATTTATCTGGTCTTCCTATGCTGTTGCCAGAAGAGATGATTGCAGCTTATAGAAAAGGTACAAAAGCAGAAAAGGATTTATCTCAAGCCGAAGTTGATACTATAAAAGGATTGTTGTTTTCTCCTATTGAAAAAACAAAAGAAGATTATGACAGTAAAGTTTTTCAATCGTATAATGAATATACAGTGAGCACAAAAAGCACTTTGAGTAATGTTGAAGAAGCAATTGCGTTTAATAATTTTCATGAAGGTATTCATTATGGTTATATTTTAGCACTCAGAAAATCACTTTAATTCTATGGATTACTATTCAATTGCCACTATTTTAATCGTTTTATCAGCAATCTTTGGTTATATCAATGTAAAGTTTTTAAAACTTCCTATAACTATTGGTTTAATGCTTATCACCATTGTGTTTACGGTAGTATTTGTTGCTATCGCGCAGTTTGATGACACCTTACTTGTAAGGGAAAGAGAATTTATTGGAATGATAGATTTTGAAACAGTTCTACTAGATATTATGCTGAGTTTTCTCTTGTTTGCAGGTGCTTTGCACACCAATTTTAATCAACTTAAAGTGCAGCGTTGGCCAATTATGGCTTTTGCGACCTTAGGTGTTTTGGTATCTACATTTTTGGTTGGTATTGTGATGTTTTATGTATTACAATTGATGGATTTAAATGTCAATTTTATCTACTGTTTACTCTTCGGTGCTTTAATTTCACCTACAGATCCTATTGCGGTTTTAGGCATTTTGAAAAAAGCAGGAGCTCCAAAAAAATTGGAAACCAAAATAGTTGGCGAATCGTTATTTAATGATGGAGTAGGAGTTGTGGTGTTTTTAACCATTTTTGCGATTGCAGCAAAACCAGATGCTGCTATTGAATTTGCTGACATTGCTACATTATTTGGGCAAGAAGTTATTGGTGGTATTGTTCTAGGTCTTTTTCTAGGATGGATTACTTATCGTCTTATGAAATCTATAGATAATTATGAAATTGAAGTTATTCTAACCCTTGCAACTGTTATGGGAGGCACTATGTTGGCACATCAATTTCATTTGTCGGCTCCATTAGCAATGGTTACGGCAGGACTTATTGTAGGAAATGATACAGTGCGAAATTCTGCAATGTCCAAAACTACAGAAGCCTATGTGGATAAATTTTGGGAACTTATAGATGTCCTTTTAAACACTGTTCTATTTGTAATGATTGGTATGGAAATGCTGGTTTTAACCTTAGACGGAAAGTATATTTATGCTGGCTTATTAGCTATTCCTATAATATTAATGTGTCGTTATATTTCGTTGTGGTTGCCTATTAAATTCTTCGAAAAGAAATTAGATTTTGTACCAAGAACCAACTTAATTATGACTTGGGGAGGATTACGAGGTGGTATTTCTATAGCATTGGCACTTAGTCTCACTCAAGAAATGCATAGAGAATTATTTTTAGTAATTACTTACGTCGTTGTTGTGGTTTCAATAGTTGGTCAAGGATTAACCGTTGGGCCAATTATAAAGCGATTGACAAAAGGGTTCAAAAATTAACGAACTTTTAAATACGATTCAGCGTCTTCAAACAGAATTACAAATTCAGTATAACCTTGGTTATAAGAAGCAACTTCATAAGTGTTGTAAAGTAAAACGAGACCATCGTCGCTAAAACCTATATTTTCTGGTAGTTGAAATAGCTTTCCGAAGAAAAAGTCTTCCATTTTTAGGTTGTCATCTTCTGTATCTAATGATTTAATAAAATGAGTTTTAGCTAAGGTTTTAAAGTCATTAATATTTTCTATGATTTCATTTTGGTGAAGAGTTTTACCAGTTTTTGCATCAAGATTTAGAAATTTAATTTTATCGTTGCCATGTGCACCACCTTTAAATTCGTATGTACTAATAGCTATAGTAATGATGGCTTCGGACTGATAGGTTAATTCAGTTTCAATGTTTAGTTCCCAAGCAGGATCAGAAGCATCAGGAAAATCTTTTTTAAAGTCGAGATATTCTGCGTTAAAATCAGCCAAAACAGTGTTGAAATCTGCTTTATTTTCAGGAGAACTCAACGTTGAAATTATAGAACGCTCAATATTAGTATTGATGGCTTTACTTAATTCGTTATTGCCTTCAGCTTTGTCATAAGTAGCTGTAACATCAGCTTCATATGTTTTATCAATTGATGTGGTTTTAAAAGTAGCTGGTTTAAATTCTGAAGTACACGAATTTAAAATCAACAAAAAGAATAAAATGGAAAATATACGCTTCAAAAGAGATTAATTTTATTAGATACGGAATAAAGGTATTGTATAGATTTCAATAGAACGAATTATAGATTAAATTTGTTAGGCTAATTAATGAAATTAATAATGAAATTCAATACAAAAACAATACATGGAGGTCAAAAGCCTGATGCTGCTTATGGCTCTGTGATGCCACCAATTTATCAAACTTCAACATATGCGCAAACAACTCCTGGAGGTCATAAAGGTTATGAGTATTCTAGAACGCACAACCCAACACGCCATGCATTAGAAAATGCACTCGCAAGCATAGAGAACGGAAATTATGGTTTAGCTTTTGGCTCTGGTTTAGCTGCAATAGATGCGGTTTTAAAGTTATTAAAACCAGGAGACGAAGTGGTTTCTACAAACGATCTATATGGTGGAACATATCGTCTATTCACTAAAATATATGAGACGTTTGGTATAAAATTTAATTTTATAGGTATGGAAAATGCTGAACGCATTGAAGACTATATCAATGAAAAAACAAAACTGATTTGGGTAGAAACTCCAACCAACCCAATGCTAAATATTATTGATATTTTAACAACAGCAAAAATAGCAAAGAAACATAACGTATTATTAGCTGTAGATAATACATTTGCAACTCCATATTTACAGCAACCTTTAGATTTGGGAGCAGATATTGTAATGCATTCAGCTACAAAATATCTTGGAGGTCATAGCGATTTGGTAATGGGAGCATTAATTGTAAAGAATAAAGATTTGGCAGATCGTTTATATTTTATTCAGAATGCAAGTGGAGCAATTTGTGGTCCACAAGATTCGTTTTTAGCACTTAGAGGTATTAAAACGTTGCACATACGTATGCAACGTCATTGCGAAAATGGAAAAGCAGTTGCAGAATATTTAGTTAATCACCCAAAAATTGAAAACGTGTATTGGCCAGGTTTTAAAAACCACCCTAACCACGAGATAGCAAAATTTCAGATGAATGATTTTGGAGGTATGGTATCTTTTACAACAAATGGGAATAATTACGAAGAAGCTATTAAGATTGTAGAAAACCTAAAAATCTTTACACTTGCCGAGTCTCTTGGTGGAGTAGAGTCTTTAGCAGGTCATCCTGCAAGTATGACACATGCTAGTATTCCTAAAGAAGAACGTGAGAAAACAGGAGTTGTAGATTCTTTAATTAGATTGAGTGTTGGTATTGAAGATGAAGCAGATTTAATTGCCGATTTAACACAAGCGATAGGATAGTTTATTGAAAACACTTAAATACAAAAAAGACCAAATTGAAGGATTTGGTCTTTTTGTGTTTTTTTATTAAAAGTCTAATCCAGATAATATATGTAGCCAAAATTTAGCCAAACTAACCAGTCATTAGCTTTGTTGGATGATAATTGATGATCTAAACCGTCTGTTTTATCACTAAAAAAGTACTGCCACCTTAAGTCAATCATTAAATCTGAAAGTATTGTAAGTTTATATCTCGTACCAACACTAGCAACCACAGACCAAGCAGAACCACTTTCGTCACTAACAGATCCTGGTTCCCATCTTGAGAAAAAATTACTTGGATCGTTAATGTTGCCAACAGCATTTAGATTAGAAAAATCGGAGCTTACATAATCTGTAAAAACACTAGGATTATAAGATACATAATGTGCACCTAGACTAACAAAAGGAGCGAAGGAATAAACACCAGCCGAAAATTCTCTAATACTTCTAGGGAAAAACTCTAGTTGCATACCAATATCCCAGTTTTGTGCTTCACCGGAATGACTTCTAAGTCGGTCTGCATTTTCAGATGTTTTATCTGGCTCAACCCATTCTCCGAAATGTTCTAACTTGGATTTGTTCCATGCAATTTCACTTCTTAATTTAAAATGGTCATTAAAGTATTTATCTGTAGTATAACAATTACAATCGGCACGATATGCAAAGTTGATATAGTGTACAATACCTATACCAATACCAGAATTTCCAGCATTGGTTTCAAAATCAGAGCGCACTCCAAAATCAGATTGATAAGCTATAGGACCAGCAATAACACCTAACTCGTGAGAAAAGCCTAATTGAGAGTAACTTAATTGCATTGATAAAAGCAATGCAAATGGAATGATTAGTTTTTTTATATTTAGTATCATGTAACTTTAAAATTGAGACTCTTAATGGGACAAATATATAAAAACTCGACGAACTACAAAATAAAACAGATAAAACGCATATTTTATTCTTCTTCAAGAAAAGGATAAATGCTGATTTTGAAAAATAAAACAGATAAAAATAAAAATAAACGCTTATTTTTGTGGATAAATTATATTTAGACACAATATATTGCAATTTTCTAAATTAATGTCAGATAAAATGGTTTTTATGCAATAATTTATTCATTTAAGATGTTTTTTAAGAACATTTCACCCTGATTTTAACATATCAAAACAATAAATTTATGAAAGATAAAATTGAAGATTTTTTAAATCTTGTAAGAAAAAGAAATGGTCATGAGCCAGAATTTTTACAAGCAGTGCAAGAAGTAGCCGAAACAGTTATTCCTTATATTGCTAAACACAATATATATCATGGTAAAAATATTCTATTGCGAATGGTTGAACCAGAAAGATTAATTTCGTTTAGAATTAGTTGGGTTGATGATTCTGGGGAGATTGTAGTAAATAGAGGTTATAGAGTTCAGATGAATTCTGCAATTGGTCCATATAAAGGAGGTTTACGTTTTCACCCATCAGTAAATGCTAGTATTTTAAAGTTTTTGGCTTTTGAGCAGGTTTTTAAAAATTCTTTAACCACATTACCTATGGGAGGTGGTAAAGGAGGCTCTGATTTTGACCCTAAAGGAAAATCAGATAATGAAATTATGCGTTTTTGCCATGCTTTTATGAGTGAGTTGTTTAGACATATTGGCCCTAACACTGATGTTCCAGCTGGAGATATTGGTGTTGGTGGACGTGAGATAGGTTTTATGTTTGGAATGTACAAAAAGCTAAGAAACGAATTTACAGGAGTTTTAACTGGTAAAGGCGCATCTTGGGGAGGCTCTTTAATTAGACCAGAAGCTACAGGTTATGGTACTGTTTACTTTGCCGATAACATGTTGAAAAGGAAGAATGATTCATTTAATGGTAAACGAGTTGTGATTTCTGGATCAGGTAACGTAGCACAATATGCTGCTGAAAAAGCAATGGAATTAGGAGCTAAGGTATTAACTTTATCAGATTCTGGTGGATATATAGTAGATGAAGATGGTTTGAATACAGAGAAGTTACAGTTTGTAATGGATCTTAAAAATGTAAAACGTGGTCGTATAAGCGAGTATGTTGATAAATATCCTAATGCCAAATATGTTGCAGGAGATAGACCTTGGTCTGTAAAATGTGACATTGCATTACCTTGTGCGACTCAAAACGAATTGAATGGTAATGAAGCAAAGAGTTTGGTAGATAATGGCTGTATTTGTGTGTCTGAAGGAGCAAATATGCCTTCTACTCCAGAAGCTGTTCATGAGTTTCAAAAAGCTAAAATCTTATTTGCTCCTGGTAAAGCATCAAATGCAGGTGGAGTTGCAACTTCTGGTTTAGAAATGAGTCAGAATTCGTTGCGATTAAGCTGGACTAGAGCAGAAGTAGATAAAAAACTAAAAGACATCATGGAAGATATACATGATTCTTGTGTAGAATATGGTAAAAACGATGATGGTTCTATAGATTACATTAAAGGAGCAAATATTGCAGGCTTTGTAAAAGTGGCAGATGCTATGTTGGCTCAAGGAGTTGTGTAAATATATAATAGCAAATGATAAAAAGCTTCTGTGTTTTTCATGGAAGCTTTTTTTATGACATAATATATGATTAGCATTATATTATCGTTACTATTAAATATCTTTGGCTAAATTAATTTACGAATGCGCAACACTGTTTTTAAAATCTTTATTATACTATTTGGTCTGTCGGCTTCATGTTATTGTCAAGATTTCTCAGCACTTTGGCAAGCACATTACTCATACAATAATATAATTGACGTTGTTAGCGGTGAAAATAAAATATATGCCGCAGCCCAAAATGCTGTTTTTGAATATAATACATTAAGTAATGAACTAACTACAGTTACAACCGTAGACGGGTTGTCTGGTGAACAAATCACAACTATTTATTACAGTGAGCTTTATCAATCTTTAATCATTGGTTACAAAACAGGATTAATTGAAGTGTATTCTGAAACAGACAATAAAGTTTTAACGGTTGTTGATATTTTAGAGAAACAAAATATTACGCCTGTAAATAAACGGATTAATCATTTCTTTGAAAACGAAGGTCTAATTTATATATCTACAGATTATGGTGTTTCAATCTATGATTTAGAACGCTTAGAATTTGGAGACACTTACTTTTTAGGAGATGGTGGTTCTCAGATTACTGTGAAGCAGGTTTCGATTTTAAATAATGAAATTTATGTCGCTTGCTTAAATAATAATGGTATAAAAAAAGCAGATTTAACGAATCCTAATCTTATAGATTTTCAGCAATGGCAAACCATCTCCATGGGTGATTATCACACCATGAACACCATTAACAATAAATTATACGCAGTTAGAAGCAATAAAGTCCTTTATGAAATCAATGGAGCATCAATAAATACATTGTTTACTTTCCCATTATTGCCATTAGATGCAGATGTTTCAGGTTCTAACCTTGTTTATTCAACTACAAATACGATTTATGTATATAATGAAAACTTACAATTGGTAAATAGTTTTCAGCCTACAGCAAATTTTGATACTAGTTTTACTTCTGCAATTATATTAGATGAATCTATTTACATTGGGACAGAGACTTTAGGTGTATTAAGTAACTCTATGTCTAACCCAATAGATTATACTGAAATTAAACCCAATGGACCATTATTTAACGAAACTTTTAGGCTCAATGCAGAAACTAACGTAGTTTGGGCTAGTTTTGGGGATTATACAGAATCTTTAGATCCTTCTCCTTATCGAGAAAGAGGCTTAAGTTATTATAGAAGTGAAACATGGGAGAGTATTCCGTACGATAGTGTGTTAGGAGCTAGAAACCTTTCGCAAATTTCTGTAAATCCTTTTAATAATAGACAAGTATTTATAAGTTCGTTTCAAAACGGTCTTTTAGAATTAAATAATTTTGAACCCACCATATTATATAACGAAACCAATAGTGGTCTAGAGCCCTTAGTATTGCCAGGATCACCAAATTTTTATAGTCTTAGACTTGGTGCTACAACCTTTGATAGAAATGGAGTTTTGTGGTCTGTAACATCTCGATTATTTGAACCATTAAAATCATACGATCCTGCAACTGGTAATTGGCAGAATCATGATTTTTCGAGCATAATAGAAGATGCCATAAATGATGAATTGGGTTATTTTGATATTGATATAGACAATAATGGGACTAAATGGATAGGAGGTTATTCTAATGGATTATATGCATATAATGAAACAATATCAGATAACCCACTACGAATTATTAAAACCGAAGAACAGAACATACCCATTCCTAGAGTAAACTCGTTAGCTGTAGATAATAGAAACCAACTTTGGGTGGGCACATTTTCTGGACTAAGAGTGCTTTTTAATACTTCAGGGTTTTATGATGATCCTAATCCAACTTTAAGTTCAATTATAATTTTAGAAAACGGTATTCCTAAAGAGTTATTAGAAGGTCAGACCATAACAGATATTGAAGTTGATGGTTCTAATAATAAATGGATTGGTACTGTAGATTCAGGTGTTTTTTATTTCTCACCAGATGGACAAAAAACGATATATCATTTTACAAGTGATAATTCGCCACTACCATCTAACCGTATCAATGATATTTCAATAGACCCTAATAATGGTTTTGTATATATTGCGACTATAAAAGGTTTGTTATCTTTTAAAGCAGGTGGTTCCAAGCCAGAAGACACCTTAGAAGATGCTTTTGTATACCCAAACCCGGTACGACCAGAGTACAATATACTAGGTTTTAATGACCTTAATGATGTTACTAAAGGTGTAAAAGTAAGCAGACTCACAGAGCGTGTAAATATTAAGATAACTGATATTGAAGGTAATTTAGTTGCAGAAGCACAGTCTAACATTAATTTAAGATCTTCTAATACTAATTATAACTTTGCTATAGATGGAGGTACAGCCGTTTGGAATGGTAAAAACATGGGAGGTTCTGTGGTAAGAACTGGTGTGTATTTGGTAATGATTTCAGATTTAGATTCTTTTGAAACCAAAGTTCTAAAAGTCCTTATAGTAAGATAAAACATGCTCACAAAAAACAATAGCATTGTTCTTTCAAAATTAAAATACAGAGACTATGATCTTATTGTTAAGTGTTATACTGAGCAACGAGGTGTAGTTACTTATATATTAAGAGGTGTTTTAAAACCTAAAAAAGGATTGTCTAAAACGGTTTACTATCAAGCATTATCTCAACTTCAAATTGAAGAAAACTACAAACCCAACCAATCCCTTCATTTTATAAAAGAAGTAAAGTTTAGTTACATCTATAAGAGTCTTCATACCAATATCTATAAAAGTGCTATCGTTTTATTTTTATCCGAAATTCTTTCAAATGTGTTAAAAGAAGAAGAAAAGAACGAAGACCTATTCCACTTTATTACAGCTGCACTTCAGTATTTAGATAATGAAGATCAGTTTTCTAATTTTCATTTATTGTTTTTGTTAAAGCTAACACGTTATTTAGGATTTCAACCTGAAAACCTGAATACAGATTTTCCTTATTTCAATTTAGAATCTGGAATTTTTGAAGCCTCAAATCATGGAGTTTACTCAGTTTCTGGAAAAAATTTAACACTACTAAAACGCTTATTAGGCACAAATTTTGATGCTTTAGACACAATTAAGGTTAATGCAAAACAAAGACAAGAGTTTTTAAATATGTTGTTGTATTATTTTGAATTACATTTGGGCAGTTTTAAAAAACCTAAATCATTACAAGTACTTAATGACGTGTTTCGTTAAGCCATTTTTTTGTATTTTTTTAATGATAACGAGTTCACAAGTGAAGCGTAACATTGCATACAGTATATTTCTATTTCTTTTTCTACAAATGGCTTATGGGCAAACCGTTACTGTTTTAGAAACAGATAGTCAAATTCCTATTCCAGGGATTGCATTGTACAACCTTAAGAAAAGTAAAACCTTAGTAACAGATCTAAAAGGCAAAGCTTCCTTGTCAATCTTTAACGATAATGAAATCATATTTTTTAAGGACTTTCTATATATAAAAGAACAGTTAACGAAATCTGATATTGCCAAAAATAATTACATCGTTTATCTCACACCAAAGGTTGAAGATTTAAAGCAAATCGTCATATCTGCCTCTAAGTTTGAACAGAATAAGCGCGATATTCCGCAAACCATAGTGAGTATAAATGCCAAAGACATTGCGTTAGCAAATCCACAAACAAGTGCGGATTTATTAGAAAACACAGGTAATATATATATTCAGAAAAGTCAAATGGGAGGAGGAAGTCCAATGATTAGAGGCTTTTCTACAAACAGGCTTTTAATAACCGTTGATGGTGTACGAATGAACAATGCCATTTTTAGAGGAGGTAATCTTCAAAATGTAATTTCTATAGACCCTTTGGCAGTGCGCCATACCGAAGTAACGCTTGGTGCAGGCTCTGTAGTTTACGGAAGTGATGCTATTGGTGGTGTGATGAGTTTTTACACCAAAAAACCACAACTTTCTTATAAGAACGAAATGTATGTGAGTGGAAACGCATTAACAAGATATGCAACAGCAAATAGCGAAAAAACAGGACATTTAGATGTGAATCTTGGCTATAAGAAATGGGCATTTTTAACCAGTGTAAGTTATACGGATTTCGATGATCTTAGAATGGGAAGTCATGGATCAGAAGATTATCTAAGATCCGATTATGTGGTGAGACAAAATAATGAAGATGTTATTGTTGCCAACCCAAATCCACAAGTGCAAACACCAACAGGTTATAATCAAATTAACTTGATGCAAAAGATGCGTTATGAACCTTCAGACAATATAAATTTTGATTTTGGATTGTATTTTTCCACAACTTCAGATTATCCCAGATATGATAGGTTGGTAAGATATCAAGGAGACGATTTGCGTTCTGCAGAATGGAACTATGGACCACAACAATGGTTTATGGGAAACCTACAATTCACCAAATTAAGTAGTAGTTCTAACCTTTACGATAAGATACAAACAACCTTAGCGTATCAAAACTTTATAGAGAGTAGAAGCGATAGAGATTTTCAGTCATCATTTCGTGATGTTAGAGAAGAAAATGTGGATGCTATTTCTTTTAATTTAGATTTAGAAAAACGCTTGAGTACTAAAACAACATTTTTCTATGGAGCTGAATACTTATATAATACTGTAGGTTCTAAAGCGGAAGTGCAAAATATAGATACAAACACATTTATGCCAAATGTAACGCGTTATCCTAATGGTGCGACTTGGCAATCTTTTGCTGCTTATACAAGTTTAAAGTATAAGCCTAATAGTAAGTTTGTATTTCAGTCTGGTTTACGTTACAATCAGGTAATTGCTAAAGCTAATTTTACAGAGAATAATGCCTTTTTAGACCTTCCTTTTAATGATGCAAAAGTTAATACAGGTGCTTTAACAGGTACAGCAGGAATTACTTGGTTGCCAAGCTATATGATACAGTGGAAATTAAATGCTTCTACAGCATTTAGAGCGCCAAATATTGATGATGTTGGCAAGGTGTTTGATTCAGAACCTGGTGCTGTTGTAGTACCAAACAAAGATTTAAAAGCCGAATATGCCTATGGAGGAGAATTAGGTTTAAAGTTGAATTTTAGTGATAAAGTTATTATAGATCTAGCCACCTATTACACATTTTTAGACAATGCTTTAATTAGAAGAGGTTTTGAATTGAATGGCCAATCTGAAATAATGTATGATGGGGAGTTAAGTACAGTTCAAGCCATTCAAAATGCTTCAAAAGCATGGATTTACGGTTTTGAAGCAGGTTTGGAAGTCAATTTTACAAAACAACTAAAGTTACGTTCGCAGTACAATGTTATTGGTGGTACGGAAGATAACGAAGGTGTAGAAGTACCTATTAGACATGTAGCACCAAGTTTTGGGCAAACACATTTGGTATGGAAAACTAAACAACTACTTTTTGATGCTTATGCGGTTTATAACAACGAACTGTCGTTTAACCAATTAGCACCATCGGAAACTTCTAAAGATTATTTATACGCCTCTGATAATAACGGCAATCCTTATGCTCCATCATGGCATACACTTAATCTAAGAACGCAATATCAGTATAATAATAAACTTAGTCTAACTGCAAGTTTAGAAAATATAACAGATCAACGTTATAGACCTTATTCTTCAGGAATTACAGCAGCAGGTAGAAATTTGATAGTTGCTTTAAAATATACACTATAAAAAAAGTCCCATTTATAAATGAGACTTTAATTTTTGTCATTCGGAACTTGGTTCAGAATCTTAAACTATTATAGTTTTTATCTTTGTTTAATACCCTTTTTACTAATTACTTGTCCATTAGATAATGTAACCTTAGCAATATATGGAGCTTTACTTAAGCTAGATAAATTATAAACTTCGGTTGAATTATTACCTTTTAAAGAGTAAATATGTCTTCCAGTAATATCTATAATTTCTACATTAGTAATAGTATGTGTTTTATTGACACTAATTTGAACATCTCCATTTTCTAACTCTGAAATGGTAAGCGCATTGGCATTAAGCAAATTATCGTCGATAGAAAGTGCATCTGCTCTATATACGATTTCAAACCGTTCGTTGAATTCACCAACGTCAGATGTAAAGGTATAGTTGGAACCTTTTAAGTTGTGGGTTGTTCCTAATAGATTGTCTTTAACATAGATATTGTTTTCTGTGTAAAAATATCCTTCAAATTGTGCAATAGAAATCGTATAAAGTGTTGGTACAGTTATTAAAGTTTTAAACCCAATGTTAATAACCTCATTTTCATCTAAGCTAGAAGGGCTTTTTCCTTGTATAACAAATTGTTCAGAATTACTCTCTAAAATGGTTGAATAAATAGTAGCAGCAACTCCTGTAGACAGATTTTCCTTAACATCATAGTAAGAACCATCATAATTATCAGTGGCACCTTCTAAATACGCCACAGCAATTTGTTTTGCAGCACCATTATCTGAGTTTAAATTAAGCCATAACACGTTTCTCTGATTTGTATTTCTAAAAAACTGGTTATTATTTCCTGTTACTCTCATAGAATTATTGAAAGTTACATTTGTACCACTTAAAGCTTCAATGAAAAAACCTTGACCAGAAGGGACAAAATTAGTTGGGATAATACCAGATCCACCGGCAGTATTCACTCCACTGGCAGATATTATCGCATAATCAGCACCAGAAAAGTTTGCGCCTTCATTACCCGAAGCATTGAAATTTGCTGCAGTTGCTTGGCTCCAAAGATAGATGGTGTTAGTAATGCCAGAGTTAACTGTAAAAAATATACTCGTATCTATTGCGCTTGGATAAGGGTTGCCAATAAAGTTCCAATCATTATAAATACCTCCACTATTATTAACAATAGTAGGTGTTATTACACCATTGTTAAAAGCACCAACAAACGGAAATTGTTGTACAACAGGTAACGGAGGTCCAAGAAGGCTGGCTGTGGCAGCATATCCAATACCTGGAATCATTGCGCCAGAAGCTCCTTGCCAATCATCACCGTTGTCATCAATATCATCAGGTCCTGGAGTAAAAGTACCTGTATTATTAATTTCAGTTTGAGTATCTACAAAATTTGTAGCGTTAAAAATAAAACGTCTAGATGGTGATACGGTAGAAAAGATGTTTTCAACAGTTTCACCTACAACAGGAGAACTCCAATAGGTATAATCATAGGTGGTATTTAGCATGGATGTTTCTTTTTGAACCGTTATCGTACCCGTTGCTGTTACCGAAGCCAAATCGTTTATTTGTACTACAGATCCTTGAGGAAAAACAGTAACATCACCATTGGCAGTGATATCATTTTGAATTTCAATATAAGTGTTATTTTGAACTAATAGACCGAAAGTTGCATCTATGGTTAAACTACAAGCGCTAAAACTAGTTTGAATACCACCAAATCCAGTATCATAGTTAGCAGCCAAAACTACATTTGTACCTAAATTGGGCATTGTACCTATAAGTGTTCCATCATTCCAATTCCAAGTACCGCTCATCCAAGTTGCAGAACTTAAAATTACTTTTATTGCATTAGAAGCACTGTAGCAAGATGCGTCATCTTCTCTAACTTCACAATAAAATTGATAATTTAATACACTAGATGTATCAGAAATTATAAGGTCAGGTGAGGTGTTTACAGTTGTATAAATTCCGCCAGTTGATATGGCTTGCCATCCAAGACCAGATTGTGCTGGATTATAGAAATACCAGTAGTATTCTAATGCGTTTCCTCCACCAAATCCTTCAGTAGCAGAAACTGAAATGGTGGTTTCGTTACATGCTGATGTAGAACTCAAAATAGAGTTAACCACAGGAGGTGTACCAGTTGAAAAATCAAATAAGCCAATGTTAGAATAATCATTACCACTACAAGATACAGCTCCAGATCCTACCCAATCAATAACGGTCCAATTTCCAAGTTCGGCTAAAGTAAATGTTGGATCTGGTAGAATTGTAGCCGTATTTGATCGTCTAAAATTAAAGCCTTTTAAACCTGTGATTGTTGTAGAATCCATCCAATCATTATCTAGGTAAACGCCAAATTCATCAATAGTAGTTCCCAAATTCACAAGTCTTATTACGTCGTGCTCATTAACTTTTTTATTAATACCACCAAATGTAAATTGGGCATTTGCACTACTAGCCAATTCACCAGAACCACCAGTTGTTGACGTACACGCATTGGTTGAGTTTATAGGTGTTTGTCTACCCAAAGCAATGACATAAGTGCTCCCATTAGGGACAACTACGCTCTCGAGATCAAAAATATTGATTGCTGTTGCAGTTGCATCACCATTAGCGATTACTTCAATAGAATAATCATCTATGTTAATTGGCAATCCTGTACCATTAAATAATTCTACATAACTAAGACCTCCATATGTTGTATCTGTAATTTCACTTATAAATAAATCGGTTGGCGTTGTGCCACCACTTCCTTCACAGCTAGATATCTCAGTATCAATAACGGTAAAAGATGTAAACCCTGGGCAACCAGTACTGTCGATAATTTCTAAATTTCCGGTTGTAGCACCAGATGGTACAGTGACTTCCATTATTGTAGCTGAAATATTAACTACAGTTGCGGGTAAACCATTAAATGAAGCAGTTGCTGTAGCCAAATCTGTACCTGTTACGGTAACAATTGTATTTTCTGGCCCTGAATCTGGTGAAGCCGTAATTGCACTAGCAAAGCACAAACCATTACCTGTTACAGTAAAGGTGTAAGGGTTTTCATCTGCATCATTACTAATAATTTGTATAACGGCAGTTCTTGTTCCTACAACTGTTGGGTTAAACTCTATATCAAAATTACTAGTACCCAAAGCAGCTATTGGTGATGATGGTAAAACAGAAATGGAAAAATCTCCAGTATCACCACTTAAAACGGTAACACTTGTAATAATTAGATCTGTTGTGCCTGCAAAATTTTCTATTCTAAAAGTATTATCAATTGGAGATCCTATAAATGAGTTGCCAAAATCAGTACCATCAAAAGTATTAGGAGTAATGTCTCCATCTGCTATGTCTGGAAAATTAATTGTTGTACCTTCTACATTAATTTCTGGTCCTAATGGAGTACATGGTGAAATAAGTGAATTTATTCCTGGTGAACCTCCATTGAGTACTTCCCAATAATTTGAATTTGTAACTGAATTATCTAGTGATGTATTTACAACATGTAATGATTCACCTGTATTATCAGCACCATCGCTATCATCATAAGTAACCACATCAATGTCTGTAGTTCCATCTGAAGCAACAAGACTTATAGTAGCACTAGAATTAACAAGGTTATCGTTATCATTGGTTGAAGCTCCTATACCATAATCTGGTGTAAAAGGGCAATCATTATTATAAGTGCCATCACCATTACTTCCAAGGGAAACAGTTATACAAGTGCCATCAAGCATAATTACACCTGATGATGGGAAAGTAAAATGGACACTTCCATTATATCTTACTGTGTAGTCATTTAAAACCTGTGGACTTCCAGAAACATTACATATTTCTATCCATTCATCATCTGCACCAGCAGAGTTATACATTATCTCTGTAATTACAACATCTGCAATTCCAGGAACATCATTATCTGTAATAGTTAAAATATGTTGGTCGTCAGATCCAAGTGCAGCAGAATCGCCACCAGCTGGAGACGTTAAGTCTAAAACTACGGTTTCATTACCTTCTATTAGTAAATCATCATTAGACATATAAATAGTTAAGCATTCATTTGTAATGCTACCAGCAGGAAATGTTAATGTTTGAGGAAAAGAAATTGCTGCAGGAATACCAGCACCATCGTCATAATCTGTTCCATTGGTAGCTGTTGAGCTTACATTTAAGATAATATCAACTGTAGTTGCAACAGTAGCTGAAGGGTTGGTAATTTCAACACATACATCAACAAATGCACCTCCTTCTGATAAGGTAGAAACTGTAGATGAAAACTCTAAGATTGTGTTTGTTGGATTACAACTTGCTGGTGCATCACCAAAGCCAGTTGGTGTGTTACCATTTGCAATTTCGTCAAACCTTACACTTGGATCTGTCCAGCCATCAGTATCACCATCACATAACGCATTTTTTATTTGTAAATTATTGTTTCTTGTATCAACACCACTACCTGTCCATGAAGAACCTGGATCTGTGCCACAAGTTCCAAAAGAATCTTGTATCGTTCCTCCAAGATAAACTTCTAAGGCATCATTACCATTAAAGGCAAAAGAAAATGTAGTTGTACCTCCAAAATCAGAGCCATTTGCTATAGTGTATGCCATTAAATCAGTTGTTCCAATTACCCAAACTTCATCTACACCTAATGTTCCTGACGTAATGTTTGTTGCAGCTATTGCAGAGCAAGCACCTCCATTAGTACCTTGATAAACTTGCAAATTATTCGCAACAGTAAAAGTTATAGCTGCTCCAGAAACATTAAAAATTTCTATTCCTTTATAAAAACTTCCTCCAGAAGCATCTTCAATATATTGACTAATTATTATATCAGATTGCCCATAACCAAAGTTAATAGCAAAGCATAAAAGCATGAACGATAAAAAGTAATTCTTAACCATAGGGATAAATAAGGGATTAACCAATTACAAAGATATATCAAAATCATTGTAAGTCAGGACTTTGTAAGTTACAAATTTATTAACAAATAGTTATGTTTTTCTACTATTTATCTACAAAAAACAGGATTCTAAGACAAAATACAATAATTTAGAATTGAAGAGATATTAATTTTCAGGCTTTAAACAAACCATTATTTGTGAGTAATCTATCGTATTTTTGAAGTTATGAATTCAAGAAAAACTTACAGTGTTAATGAAGCGCAAAAAAAATTAGAAAACTACTGTGTCTACCAAGAGCGTTGCCATAAAGAAGTAAGAAATAAGCTGAAGGAAATGCAAATGATTCCTGAAGCTATAGACTTAATTACAGTACATTTAATTCAAAATAATTACTTAAATGAAGAACGTTTTGCTAAAGCTTTTGTTAGAGGGAAGTTTAGAATTAAAAAATGGGGAAAAAATAGACTTTTAAGAGAACTAAAGTTCAGAGAAATTTCTAAATACAGTATTGACTCAGCTTTTAAAGAAATTGATTTGGATGATTATTACACTACGCTAGACGAATTGGTAAAAAAAAGAATCAATCAGGTGACTGAAAAAAACAATTTTAAGAAAAAGAAAAAGGTCGCAGATTACTTATTATACAGAGGCTGGGAGTCACATTTGATTTATGAGAAATTGAATGAATATTTATAACATAAAAGCCTTTTCTTAATCTAGAAAAGGCTTTTATGTTATAAAAAAGGATATTTACAAATTAAAAACCGCACCAAGGTTTACAGTAAACTGGTTGTGTAATTTCTCAGCGGATGATAATCTTTTAGTATCGTATTTGGCAAAAGGAGCATTAAACTCAGCATAAACGCCAAAACCTTCTGCAAAAAAGTAACGCGCTCCAAGATGACCACCAAAGTTTTTAAGACTTAAGTTTAAACCAGGATAAACATCAAAGTTGTCATCAATAGCTAAGACATTACCTAAATTGGCATTGAATCTTGCTTTTAAATCATAACGATCTATAAAATCCGTATCTAAACCACTAGATATACCTAAAGTATAAGAAGAAGATAAACCAACTGACATATTTTCTCCTAAACCATAATCAAAGCTAGCATTTATACCTGTACCATATTGTTGAATATTAGCACCAACCTGAAATTTAGTATCTCCTTTACCCTCAAACGCTTGAGCATTACTAAAACTAAAGGCTAATAAAGCCACTATTAATATAATATTTTTCATGTTTTATATTTTATAAAATTTTGGCAAAGATACAAATAGAATTTTATTTATGTCAGAAAACTAGATGAAACGATAGGTGTTTTTATTAGCCTTTTTGTTTTTTTAATTAATCTATTATTGTATTCATATTCTTTGCCTCATAAAACCCTAATTAGTATTCTAAATATCTTAAAAATTAAGTTTTAAAACGGGTTAATAAAGAAACGACCATTGCTAAGACAGCGTAATCTTATTTTGAAAGTATATTGGACACATAATTACCACCAGGTAGGGCTTGAAAAAAGTGATGCTTTATTTGAATTTTTTTTAGATTAGAATAATCTAAATTGCGAATGTCAATTGTAGTTTAATGATTATTGTAAGAACGCTCGTTTCTATTCTCTGTATTATCAAGGAAGTTTTGAGGCGACCTGCTTTTCGATATATCAGTAGCTTATGAAAGAATTTTGTTATAAGAATTTTGAAAAATATTTTTTCCTAAAAATGGTTCTTTTTTATTTATCAAGAACTTACATTGCTTTACCGATTACCCAAAACATGATTATTTAGTATCCTACAAGGTCAAAAAAAGACCTCGTAGAATAGTTGCGATAAGGATTTAGTTCCAATTTATGAGATTCCTCTTCTTACTCAGGAATTTAACGACTACTTAAAACTGTAACGCAAGCCAAAAAGCACATTACTTGGTGGCATTGGTGTAAAGCCAGACTCTATATAATCGGCATCAAAAATATTGCTTGCGGTTAAAGAAAATTCAAGCTGTTTTAATTCAATAACAAGTGAAGCATCCCAAACATTATAAGTTTGTCCTGTAGTGCGTTCAGCATATTTGTAAATGATGTTTTGACGTATGTTCTTGAATAGCTGTGTACTTAGTCTTGAAGTGTATTGATGCTTCAGTGTGTTTAATGAATACCTTGATAATTCTTCATTTTGTTCCAAAATATTATCATCTAAATTAGCATAACCAAAAGCTAAGGTTTGAGTAAAACTGTTCAATTTAAAGTTGTAAGCAGCATCAAATTCGAAACCTTGTGTATTAACTTTTGTAATGTTAGTTGCTGTATAAATTGTTTCAGTTGTGTTAGGTCTTATATAATCAATTAAGTTTTTGGCATCTCTATTAAAGAAGGCTAAAGTTGCTCTAAATTTTGGCGTGATATATTTAATCCCTATTTCTTGCGCAAAAGCTTCTTCTGGTTCTAAATCTGGATTTCCGCTAGTACGAGGATCACTATAATATAAGTCTGTATACGTTGGAATTCTATAGGTGTAACCAATATTTCCGTAGGCTTTTAAGTTAGGCGTAACATCAAAACCAACATCTAAACCAGGAAATGCATGAAACTTAAAATCTGAAAAGTAAGTCACTGCCACACCTGGAGTAATATCTAATTTATTGTCTAAAAGTGAAAAACGATGCTCTAAAAAGAGGTTAGTCATAAAGCGATTTTGATTTCCAAGATTATTACTTCTTAAATAGATTTTTGACACGTCTATTCCAAAACCTGTAATACCTAATTCTGAAGTATAAGACACATTAGCTTCGGCACCTATTTTATCTGAAATATGAAAATTTCTGAAGAAGTTAGGTTCAAAACGTTTTAATAAGAACATATCTTGATTACGCTTCCAATAGACTCTTGGTTGAATTTTAAATTTTTCAGATCTAAAGGTTGTGGTAAAAGCGATAAGACTATTTTGAGTTTCTTCATATTCGTTCCAATCTGGATTGGTGGTGTAGAAATTCTCTGCTCCAAATTTGCGCTCAGAAAAGGTAGTAACCATTTCAATGGGTTGATTCTTCTTATTGAATACACTTTTTATGAAATAATTAGAATTGTCGTAATCGGAATTATTTCTATAACCTTTAGAGGTCATTTTTCCAATATGAACAATGTGAGATGAATTTTCTAATTCTGAACCAACGGTTACCGAACCGTTAAGCTGCCCAAACGAACCTGTTTCAATATTAGCAGAAGCAGAATTATCTAAAGTCGATTTTGTCACAATGTTAATAGCACCTGTAAAAGCATTTTGTCCAAAAACACGAGCAGCTGGTCCTTTTATAATTTCAATACGTTCTATAACTTCGAGAGGTAAAGCTGCATTCATGGTATGATGTCCTGTTTGGGCATCGTCCATTTTTATACCATCTATTAATAATAGTGTTTGATCAAAACCACCACCTCTAATATATAAATCGGTTTGGCTTCCTCCTGTACCACGACGTCTTATATCTATTCCTACAACTTGTTGTAATAAATCTGAAATAGTTACAGCAGCACTATTTTTTATATCTGCAGCAGTGATAATATTTATAGTTCTTGAGTTTTCTTTAAAAGGTAAATCAATCCGTGTAGATGTAATAACTACAGAATCTAATTCTTGTTTTTTTTCTAATTCTTGAGCCTGAATTGAGACAGAAAATAGAACAAGTAAAACTGATAAAGAGATAAATTTCATAGCAATGTAATTTCGTGCATTTTAAAGTTACAAAATTAGTAACTTTCCGGATCATTAAAATAGTCCAGTATTAAAACAATGAGTAGTCCGGTTAATGATCTATTAAAATCATTAATATATTTTGAAAAGTCGCCAAGCACTTCAATTTATATTCAAATAGCGCAACAAATTATTAATGCGATACAGCGTGGTTATTTACCAGAAGGTACAATGTTACCAGGAACAAGAAAGTTTAGTACACTACTTTCTATAAACAGAAATACTGCGGTTGCTGTATATGATGAGCTTGCGTCACAAGGTTGGGTAGATATTGTAGCCAATAAAGGTACGTTTGTGTTAATGCCAGAAAAGAAAACGGCCGCTATAAAAGGAGCATCACAAGGTTTAGAAAAATTAAAAGCGTATCCAAAAACAGCAGGTTTTCCATTTCAATCGTCTTTTAATTTAGCTTCTACTGAAGAATTTTCAGTAAGTAAGTATGTTCTTAATGATGGACAACCCGATTTAAGGCTGCATCCTACACATCAATTTTCACGATGGTATAGTTCATCAATGAAACGTGCATCATTAATTTCAAAATGGAATCAAACTCACGAACAATCGTATGCTACTTTTAGCAAGCAGTTATGCAATTATTTAAATGGCACACGAGGTTTTTATATAAAACCGTCAAATATTGTAAGCACACGAAGTACAGAGATGAGTTTGTACATTGTATCACAGCTTCTCATACAAAAAAATGATATTGTTCTTGTGGGTAGTTTAAGTCATTATAAATCTAATATGATTTTTCAGCAAGCTGGAGCCAACATAAAAACTATTCCAGTAGATGAACATGGTATTGATGTAGATTTTATTGAAAAAAACTTCACAAAACATAGTATTCGTTGTGTGTATGTATGTGCACATAGACAGTATCCTACAACTGTAACGCTTACAGCCGAAAGGCGATTGAAATTGTTACGATTAGCCAAAGCCTATGGTTTTGCCATTATAGAAGATGATTTTGATTACGATTTTCAATTCGAGGGTTCTGCTATGGTACCAATGGCAACCGCAGATGGTCAAGGTGTTGTTATATATTTGGGAAGATTAGGACAATCTTTTTTTCCTAGCTTTCAAATAGGATTTGTAGTGGCTCCAGAAAATGTTATTATTGAAGCTAAAAATTATCTACAAATACTAGATAAACAAGGAGATTTAATTCAGAAGCAAATATTGGCTGAGCTTATTTCTGAAGGCGAAATTCATCGATTAATTAAAAAAAATATTACTGTTTATAAGCAAAGACGAGATTATTTGTGCGCTTGTTTGAACATTCATTTTAGTAATTATGCAACATGGAAAGTTCCTTTAGGAGGTTTAGCTGTTTGGTTGTCTTTTGAACCTAAAATATCACTTATTAAACTTGCTGAAAAAGCAAAGAAGCACGATTTGTTTTTACCCAAAACTATACTTTATCAAAATAAAAATATTTGCGCTATTAGGTTAGGGTTTGGCCATTTAAACGAAGATGAAATAGAAACCGTTATTAAAAACTTAAGGAAATCTTTTGATGAGGTAATGGGATGAGTTTGTTAAACGTTTGTTATTATTTTAATGGAAACTCGGTATTACAATCCTCACACTTGTATTGATATCTAGTGCTGAATGGTAATGTTCCTGATATAAAACCAATTATAAAAGAGATTAAAGATTTTAATCCTGTGATTGTGGTGTAAAGCTCAATATGTTCTTGTTTGCAGTTTGGACATTTTATAGCATTTCCATTATCATCTAAGGCATAGGACTTAATAGATTGAAAAATGGCTCTAGCCTTTTCTTCATCCTTGGCAAGCACTTTTAATTTTACACCACCAATGGCTTGGCTTACTAAAGGGTCTGTATCTATGGTTAGATTATCTCTCAGAAAAACTTCTATACCATCTGCTTCTAATCTTCCTTTTACAATTTGCGCTTCAGTAGAATATGGAAATCTGGCTATGGTAACGAATGTGTCTTGCATACTACGCTAAGATAGTGATGTTAATCTTCGTATTCTATTTCTCCTGTTGTTTTAAAAATTTCTTTGTCAATCCATCTGTGATAACCTCTAATTCGAGCATCTAAAAGAGGAATATTAAACCTCTCTGCAAAGAAAAAAGCCTTCTCTATAACTGCGTTGAAATCGTCATACACAAACAAGTTTAAGATTTTGTTTTTAGAATGCCATAAATTAACTTCATAACCATTGTTAGTCTTAAAAACGGAAATATATTTTAGTTGTTTCAGTTTTTTCCATTGGCTCGGAATCGTTAATCGCCCAATCTCAGTTTGCATTTTGTAATATTCTTTTGAGAAATCGATATACATAGTTTTCTCCGAAATATTTGGTAGAATCATATAATTAAACACAACTATACCTAGAATAATCAATAATTTTATAGTTCCGTTTAGATCTTTATTTTTTGATATAAAATAATAGCAAAGCCCAACGTAAGCCGTAAAAATAAACGCAACTATTATTGTAATATATATAGGGCGTTTTGGTGCTGTTATTGTAAATTGTTTTTCGGGTATATAACTCAAATATAGTAATTGTTTTAAAATCAGAAAAAGCTAATACTACAATATTCACAACCTTAGAACCTGAGTTCGACGTAATATTTGATTCCAGTTTGAATGAATTTTTATTCAATTCGAAACTATAATTTAGAAGGACTAACTAGTTAATTTGAGAAATTATAGTGAGTAATTGGGGAAA
>Ga0209633_10000065_pt1 | contig 124001 bp, 122 predicted proteins | sample Cruoilmetagenom1_FD_187290 | JGI IMG/M metagenome (GOLD analysis project Ga0209633, IMG submission 187290) | Oil polluted marine microbial communities from Coal Oil Point, Santa Barbara, California, USA - Sample 1 (SPAdes) (version 2) | ecosystem: Environmental > Aquatic > Marine > Oil seeps ... | reverse complement strand
GGCAACGGCCGCTGCAGCTTGAGCGTGGGCGTAGCCGAGATTGGTGAGCGCGGAGACGGCATCAGCGGCAGCCGGCACCTCCGGCACGGGAGCCTCCCCGACAGCTGATAATGCCGCACCGGGCTGCCCCGACAGCACCAAATTGGGGATCTTGTCTTTCAGCTCGGAAACGATGCGCTGCGCGACCTTGGGGCCGACGCCGGGTGAGCGTGACACCTGCGCTTTGTCCTGAAGCGCCACCGCATTGGCAAGGTCCTGTGGGGAAAGCGTACCAAGCACACCGAGCGCCACCTTGGCGCCCACACCCTGCACGCTCTGCAGCAAACGAAACCAGGCGCGCTCGGCGTCCGTGGCAAAGCCGAACAGCCTGATCTGGTCCTCCCGCACATAAGTCTCGATGGCAAGGGTTGCCGCCTCGCCCACCTGTGGCAGGCTGCCGAGTGTCCGCGGCGAGCAATGGACTTCATAACAGACCCCGTTCACGTCAAGGAGCACCCAGTCCTCACCGAAGGCATCGATAAGTCCTTTAAGCTTACCAATCATTCTGCTGCCTCGAGCTTTGCCCATGAGCGATGATGGGCGTGTGTGATCGCAATGGCGAGCGCGTCGGCTTCGTCCTCACTCTCAGGGTTTGCCTTGGGTAGAAGGTGGCCGATCATGGCGCGGATCTGATCCTTGCCGGCGTGCCCTGCCCCGACCACGGTCTTCTTCACCATGTTGGGGGCATATTCGCTCACCGGAAGCCCGATCAGGGCCGGGCTGACCAACGCGATACCGCGTGCCTGGCCGAGTTTGAGCGTCGCTCCAGCGTCTTTGTTGACAAAGGTGTTTTCGACCGCAGCCTCACCCGGCGACCAGGACGAAAGCACCATGTTCAACCCCTCGAACAACTGCACGAGGCGCGTGGCAAGCGCGTCTTGCGCTTGTGACACAACCGTCCCGCTGGCGATGTAGCCAAGCCGATGACCATCACTCTCAATGACGCCCCAACCGGTGCGCCGCAGGCCCGGATCGATGCCGATGATGCGAACAGACGTGCTCAACTGGCGGCTCCCTCGTGGCTCTGCCGCGGGACAAACCCGGAACGAATCATTTCGCGAGTGTGCCACGAGAGGTGTTAACGGGGTAGTTCAGGCGAGACAGGCCCACAAAAAAGACCGGATGCGGTTTCCCGCATCCGGCCTCACACCTTGCACTCAATTCGAAATTATTTGTAGGCGATCGGCACTGCGTGTGGCGCTGCACAGCAGGCATCAACTCCGCCGAAGCTCCATCGCAGTCCGAAGTGGACGTCATGAGACGTAATATCTTCCAGCTTGGTCGGCCCGAACGGCCCCACTGACGGATCGAATGTCCGAACCGTGCCGGTTTTTCCGTCGCCCAGGTCGGCATAGCGATACCCGAAATCAAATTTCAGATCATCGGTAAGGTCATATGAGAACCCGGCATGCAGCGCCCAGGCAAAATTCCACTCTGTATTATCGCCAGCGTAGGCCAGGCCATTGCTCACGAGGTTTGTGTCGGTAAATCCGTCTATCGTGACCGCTGCTGTACCGATACCGGCACCGACATATGGAGTGAAGCCATGGAAATTTCCAATGTCCCAATATCCGTTCGCCAGAAACAGCCACTCTGATTTGTTGGCAGTGTACTGATTGGTTGAAACGCCAGGACCGATGCCAGGTGAAACGAATGTATCCAGCCCCGTAAAGCTGGCCTTGCTGCGATATTCACCGGTTAGGTCAAACCGGAACTTGTCGGAGTATTCAAAACCAACACCAAGACCGATGAGCGGTGAACTGTCGAAGTCCAGATCGATGATCGTGAAGCCGCCGGCATCAATAAACTGGTTTGAGATGTCGTCGACTTCCTGGTTGGTGATGCCGATAAAGCTGCGCAGGTAGAATGCTCTGGATTCTACTATGGGCTCCGGAATCGGCACCGGTTCAACAATCGGCGGCGGCAGCAGGTCGGCTGCGTTTGCGGTGGTGGATTGGCCCATAGCCAGGGCGGCTGCAACGATGATCGCTTTACGGAACTTGCTCATATTGTACCCTCAATTTCGCAGTCGAAGCGTCTACGCGCGGCGGCGGTAGTCGCTGAAAACCGTGTCATATTGGGACTATGAGCCTAAGAATTTAACGAGGGCTTAACTGTAAGTTTTTCCCAGAAAAGCGGGGTTCTTGTACCGAAATCGGCCATAAACAGGCCACATTCCAAATGTGACTGCGCGTGCGATTCGCGAAAAGTCAAGCTAAACCGGCAAAATTTGCCGGGTCATTTCAGGGGACCGAACGGCTACGCGCCCAGCTTCTCCATCAGCACGTCGGAGACCTCGAAATTGGCATAGACATTCTGCACATCGTCTGAGTCTTCCAGCGCCTCAAGCATCTTGAGAAGCGTCTCGCCATTTTTGTCGTCAAGCTCAATTGAATTCTGCGGCTTCCAGGCGATTGCCGCACTCAGTGGCTCACCGAGCGTCGTCTCAAGCGCCTTGACCACCTCATGCAGGGCGTCCGCGTCGCAATAGATGGTGTGGCCGTCATCATTCGATTCCACGTCTTCAGCACCGGCCTCGATGGCAGCTTCGAATACCTCATCTGCCGATCCGGCGTTACCGGCGAATTCAATCGCGCCAACCCGATCGAACATGAAGGATACCGCGCCGGTCTCCCCAAGGTTTCCGCCGTGCTTGGAGAAGGTGGATCGGACTTCGCCCGCTGTGCGGTTGCGGTTGTCTGTCAGAGTCTCGATAATGACGCCAACGCCGCCCGCGCCAAACCCCTCGTAGCGCACTTCCTCGTAGTTTTCACCGCCCGCATCCTGACTGCGCTTGATCGCGCGCTCGATATTTGTATTCGGCATGTTCTGCGCCTTGGCAGCCTGGATCGCAGTTCTGAGCCTCGGATTCATATCCGGATCGGGTGTCCCCAATTTTGCCGCCACGGTGATTTCCTTCGCCAGCTTGGAGAAAATCTTGGAGCGCTTTTTGTCCTGCGCACCTTTGCGGTGCATGATGTTTTTAAATTTTGAATGGCCTGCCATAGCTCTTGTCCGTTCTGTCTAACGGCTCCTTACATCGTGCGGTCAATCGAGTGCGTTCTTATACGGGTGCGGCTGCGGAGAATCCAGTTCGCGGGCCAGAGCATCCACGCAGGCGCAATCGTGGTTAACAAAACGTTTACCATCACGCGCCTAGCTTTGTGGTTTACGAAGCGCAGGCACTGCGAGGGCCAGCGCATGATTCGCACAAGGAGACTGGCATGGCGCGCGCGAATAAGGCCAAGGACCCACTCAATCTTTCCGAGACGCTCAAGGAAGCCACCGCTGCTGCCACCAATAAGGTCTTAGGTCTGGTGGCCGAAGCGAAAAACGGATCCGACACGGCCAACACGGTCAGCACAATCGCCAAGCTCACAGCCATGTGCGAGGAAGCGGCCGATCATATGGCTGAGGCCCACAAAAAACTTTTCGGCGGTAAGGACAGCGCGGAGGCGGCCATCGACCACCTCGACTCTGCCCTCCAATGCCTGAACCAGATCGCTGATGAAAGCGTGCGGCAAAAAGCCAAAAAGCCCAAGAGGGTACGCAAGGCGAAAAGCGCATAATTTCAGCTGATTGCCCCAAGCGGACCGCAATTGCTGGAAACTCGTCCCGCGCATTCCGATTGCCCAGCGGGCATTTCTCCTATCCTAACACGCCGGAAGCAGCTCTTTCAGGCTGTTCAGCTTGGCGGACGTGTAGTCGGAGCGCCACGCCAGCAATGTTTTGATCCGCGATAGATCGTCCGGCAGATCGTAACGCTGAAACTGTGCCTTGGTGGATATGATGTCCAAGACAGATTGCGGAACCACGGCATAACCCGTACCGGCGGAGACGCAGGCGAAAATAGCAAGATAGGAACTCACAGCCATGATGCTGCCCGGGACAATTCCGGCATCCAGAAGCCATTGTTCAAGGTAACGGCGATAAGCGCAGCCCGCCTCAAACGCAACCACCGTCTTTCCACTTATTTCGCTCGTGCTTTCCAGCGATGGAAATGATTGTGGAGCAATCAGGATCAGTCGTTCTTCGAAGACGGCCTGCGTGCTGACCCAGTCGAAAGACACCGGTTCTGCGGCAAAGGCAATTTCAATATCATAGTTTTGAAGACGGTCCATCAGCCCACCAGCCGTATCCGTTTCCAGTTCGATCTGAACGTCCGGATAGAGCGCATGATAGCGTGCAAGAATTTCAGGCAGCCGCGAAGCAGCTGTACTCTCCATGGTGCCGATCCGAAAGACACCATTGGGCTTGTCTACCTTCAGAGCCTCCGAGGTCTCTATCGACAGTTGGAGAAAGCGCTCAGCATATGCCAGCAGCAACTGGCCGTCCGGAGTTAGTGTCAGGCCCCTGTGATGGCGGAGGAACAGGCTCTTTTCAAGTTGCTGCTCCAGCTGCTTGATGCGGGTGCTGATATTAGATTGTACCCGATTCAGTTTCAGGGCTGCCTTGGAGACGCTTCCTTCCACCGCAACGGTCCGAAAAATCTCAAGGGCCCGAAGATCCAAGCTTTGCACAGATATCTCCAAACGAGAAATTAGTGATCACAAGAATTCATTTTTCCTAATATAGACGAACATATAGTCTGCCGGCAAATGCCGCTGACTCGCATTGCCGGAGAGTTCCATGTCCACGCCAAAATCCATTCTTCCAACTGCTCTCGCAGGGATGGCGATTCTCGCACTGGCAATGGGGATCGGACGGTTTGCCTTTACGCCGCTGCTGCCTCTCATGTTGTCAGAGGGGCTGGTTTCAGTTTCCGACGGCGGTGTCCTCGCCTCCGTCCATTTCCTGGGCTATCTGCTCGGCGCCGTTTTTGCCGGCAGGTTTACGCGGTTCCCGAAGAGGACTTTGCAGATATCGCTAGTGACCATTGGCGTCAGCACTCTCGGCATGGGGCTAACCGAGAATTTCACAGCGTGGCTGATTTTCCGGTGGTTGTGCGGCTTTTGCAGTGCTTTCGCCCTGCTGCTGGTGAGCAATTACTACATCAAGCATCTGGAAGAGGCCGGACAAGCGCAGTTGCAAGGTTGGGTGTTTGCCGGTGTCGGCGCGGGAATTGCGCTGGTTGGACTGGGTACTCTCGGCTTTATGGCAAACCAGATCGACAGCGCGCTCAGCTGGCAGATTTTTGGTGTAATTGCACTCGCAGGATCTGTGGCGGTGTTCACGCAAATGGGGCACGAGATCCCGGCCAGGCTTCCGGCGCTGGAGCGGCACGAAACATCGCGGACGCCATTGGTTTGGAGCATCGTTGTTGCCTACGGCGTGATGGGCCTGGGATACATCATCCCGGCAACATACCTGCCTGTCATGGCACAGGAGGTAGTGAAATCACCCTTGATCTTTGGCTGGGGCTGGCCGGTGTTTGGTGCCGCCGCGTTCCTGTCGACGCTTTTGGCTGCGCGGCTGCACGCACATTTCTCAAATCGGCATATCTGGGCCGTCAGCCAGATCGTTATGGCCACCGGTTTATTACTGCCGGTCATTTATCAGCATATCGCCACAATCATTCTCGGCGGAGTATGTGTCGGCGGAACATTCGTGATCATCACAATGGCCGGCATCAAGGAGGCACACCGAATTGCATCTGCTGGCGACGTCCACCGCCACATCGCCGCAATCACTGCAGCGTTCGCAACCGGGCAAATGGTCGGACCGGCCCTGGCAGGCTGGATCTATGACACAACGCAGAGTTTTTCCGCGTCTCTCATCATGACCAGCGCCGCACTCGCGGCAACCGCAATACCCTTGGTTGGCCGACCTTCCAGAGCGGGCTTGCTTCACCGATGAAACTCTTCCTGAACGAGGCCTCGCCATACGCCCGCCTGATCCGTGTGCTCTTGGTTGAGACGGGACTGGAAAACGAATCCGAGCTCATTACCGTCGATCCGTGGAATGCTTCGGAAGAACTGCTTGAGGTCAATCCGGCTTCCAGGATCCCCGCACTGGCCCTCGATAACGGCACACACCTGGTGGAGAGTTCCTGCATCGCGGACTATCTCATTCACATTTCGGGCGAGGCACGGATGTCGCCCATGTGCTACGCGGATGCCCCGCAACGGCTGGAAATACTCGGTCTGGGCCGCGCCGCCACCGATTCAGCCTTCGGCAGCGTCATTCAGAGACGGTTCGGCGCCGATTCTCCGCTGACCGAGCGTTGGCTCGGCGCATTGCCTCGTGTTGCCGAAAGGCTGGACATTCTCTATGCGCGGAGACAGCTGACCACGGATTGCGACCAGGCAGACCTGACGGTTGCCGTCGCATTTGAATATATCGATTTCAGACTGCCGGAAATCAACTGGCGCAGTGCCGCGCCAAACCTGAGTGAGCATGTCGTGTCGCTTGCTGGTCGAACATCCATGGTGACCACTCGCCCGACATAGTGGGCGCTGTCAGGGAAATAGCCTGTGCAACGCCTATTCACTCCAGAAATCCGGTTCAATCGGTCGCAACCGTCCCCCAATGCGGATCGGCGAGATCGCCTTCGCCAGCCCGGTCTTGTCATCAGTTTCAACCGCAACGCCGCAAAGCGTGGCGTCACCGGCGGCCGCTTCAAACCGGCGTTCGGATATCCGCGTCAGGAATCGGTTGAGCGGTTCATCCTTCACCATTCCGAGAATGGAATCATAGTTTCCCGTCATGCCCGCATCCGAGAGGTAGGCTGTTCCGCCTGTGAGGATCTGGTCATCGGCAGTCGGTACATGGGTGTGGGTTCCGACGACGAGAGATGCCCGGCCATCGACAAAGTAGCCCATAGCCTGTTTCTCTGATGTCGCCTCGGCGTGAAAATCTATCACGATTGCGTCCGCGCCCTGCCCCAACTGGCAGGCCTCAATCTCTTTTTCGACGGCGCGGAACGGACAATCGAGATCGGCCATGAACACCCGCCCCATTGGGTTCATCACCAGCACATCAGCGCCGTTTGCGGCCTTGAACAGGCCGACGCCGCGGCCCGGCGTTCCAGGTGGGTAATTCATCGGTCGCAGCAGACGCTCCTGACGCTCTATGAACACGAGCGCCTCTCTCTGGTCCCAGACGTGGTTGCCAGTTGTGATCACGTCCGCGCCCGCATCAAGAAACTGCTGGCAAATATCCTCGGTAATGCCAAACCCGCCAGCGGCATTCTCGCCATTAAGAATGACAAAATCAGCCTTGGTGCGTTCGCGCAGCCGAGGCAACTCTTGCGAAACGATGGTGCGCCCGGACCGGCCGACCACATCGCCAACGAACAACAAACGCATTCACACCCTTCCAATTTTTTTCGGCCCCGATGGTGTCAGAACCCAATCCAGCGGCTCGTCATACCCGTCACGGGGTACATTTTCCACCTGCTGAACATCGAACGCGAGACCGATGGCGGTGATCACACCATCGGAACGCAGCTGTGCGAGGGTGCGGTCGTAATAACCGGCACCATATCCGAGCCGATATCCCTGCAGATCAAACGCAAGCAATGGAACCAGCAAAATTCCGGGCACGACGACGCTAGCGTTTTCACCGGGTACCGGCACGGAAAAATCGCCCCGCTCAAGCGACGCGCCAGCTTCCCAGCAGCGGAAGAGAAGCGCCTTGCCGCGCGCCACCGTCACTGGTAGCGCTAACGGATGTCCCGCGCTTGCAAGTCCTGCGAGCAGCAGCGCGGGGTCCAGTTCGTCCCGGATTGCCGAATAGCCCGATATCACGGCCCCCGCAGCGGGCTCCACGAAACCCAGACCAGACGCAGCAATAGCAGCAGCACCGTCGGCGCGTTCATCGGGGTTTAAAGCCCTCCTACGTTCCAGCATTTCGATACGCAGAAGCCGCTTGGCTTCATCGATGGAAGAAGATGAGGTCATGTGAAGAAACCAATGATGTCACTAGTGGAAAAGATGCAAGGCCGCGTGAGCCGTCGGAGGTGTGATTCCCTGGGTCCCTACGTCAGTAGGTGGGCGCCGAGTGACCGGGACCACGATCCCGGTCAGGGTCAGCTCCCTCAGGAGTCGTATCGGCCCCGGGAATGCATCTCCTGACGCGCTCCGCAGCCCTGCGAAGCGCAATGTAAGAGACATTCGTTAAGAGTCCAGTGGCTGACAACAAATGCCGCCCGAAATCGGGCAGACCGAAAGGCACATTGCTCAGTCCTTGCCAGGCGCAGCTTCATCATCGCCCAGTGCCACATTCAGCACCTCAATGCGGTCCGCAACGGCCGCAATTTCGTCGGCCACCTTTGTTTGAGCCGACTTGATCGACTCATCTGCTGACGCGTTGACCTCCTTGGCAGCGCTTAGTTTCTTCTCCGTCTCGGTGAGTTCGTCAGCAAACATCAGCGCCGTCATCAGCAACAGGCGGTCGTCTCCCACCTGACCAAACTGCTTCTGCAACTTGCCAAGCCGTTCGCCGACCAGTTCGGAGAGTTCGAGCAGATGCGCTTCCTCTCCCTCGCCACACTCAAGACGATAGCTGCGGCCATTGAGCGAAATTGTGACGTCTGCCATGCCTCCCCTTTCTGGCTGGAGCCATTTTCTAGTCGCCCTGGAGCATTCCCTCGATCGACGTCATGACCTTGTCAATCCGCTGGGTTGCGTCCTCGTTCGCGGCTTGCAACTTCTCATTACACTCACGTTCAGTATCGAGCCGTGTCTCCAGCGTTTGCACCTGTTCCTGAAGCGATTCGCGCTGCAGGTCACTGTGCCGGCGGGAAGCGACATTCTCTTCCATGGCCTTCAGCGCCGCATCAAGCCGTTCTGACGCGGCAGTTATATCTTTATTATCATTCATCTACGCCCACCCCCAGCTACACTTATTGCGTGTAAAACGAGCCTCACAGCCAACCATCGGTCGTGATTTATGATGGTTTGACTAACATAAAAGATTAGGCGTCGCTTGATTGACCCGTCAACTGTTTGGCGAATGTTTCGCAAAATCATATCAGCCAAAGCAGCATTTCAACCGACTTGCAATTGACTCAGCGGGTTCATCCGACCATTAAAGCGTGGCCTTCAGAGAAGGTGGCACACTGCGGAGCGCTATGGCAGCGCAGGTCCGCGAGAAGGCAGAATTAAAGACCAGAGCCGGTGGAGACAAGAAAATGGCAGTTCGGGTTGCAATCAACGGATTTGGACGTATTGGCCGCAATGTGTTGCGCGCAATTGTGGAATCGGGCCGCGACGATATAGAGGTCGTGGCGATCAACGACCTGGGACCTGTTGAAACCAACGCCCATTTGCTTCGTTTCGATTCCGTCCATGGCCGTTTCCCGGGTGAGGTCACAGTCAATGACGACACGATTGACGCCGGCGCTGGTCCCATCAAGGTCACAGCAATCCGCGATCCGAAAGATTTGCCTCATAGGGAATTGGGCGTCGATATCGCACTCGAATGCACTGGCATTTTCGCCGACAAGGAAAAAGCGTCTGCCCATCTTGAGGCCGGCGCCAAGCGCGTTCTGGTCTCCGCACCGGCAACCGGAGCCGACCTTACCGTTGTTTACGGCGTCAACCATGACAAGCTTGAAGATGGCCACACGGTCGTCTCCAACGCGTCCTGCACCACCAACTGTCTTGCCCCCGTCGCCAAAGTCCTGAACGACGCCATCGGTATTGAGCAAGGCTTCATGACGACAATCCACGCCTATACGGGCGACCAGCCAACCCTCGACACCATGCACAAGGACCCTTATCGGGGACGCGCGGCGGCTCTTTCTATGATCCCGACTTCAACGGGTGCGGCCAAAGCAGTTGGTCTGGTGTTGCCGGAACTCAATGGCAAGCTCGACGGAGTCTCAATCCGCGTACCAACACCGAACGTGTCGGTCATTGACTTGAAATTTGTGGCCAAACGCGAGACCACTCCTGAGGAAATCAACGAAGCGATTACCCGCGCTGCGTCACAACAGCTTAAGGGCATTCTAGGCACCACCGACCAGCCGAATGTCTCCATCGACTTCAATCACGACCCCCACTCCTCCATCTTCCATCTCGACCAGACCAAGGTCATTGAAGGTACGCTCGTGCGCGTCATGAGCTGGTATGACAATGAGTGGGGCTTCTCCAATCGCATGAGTGACACTGCCGTCGCCATGGGTAAGCTTGGTTAGGCACTGCATGTCGTGGGCAACAGTTGGCGCGAAAAAACCTTAAGCGAAATTGGCGACGCCATGCGTGCCGGGCAATTTTCCGCGCGCGATCTTTTTGAACAGGCAAACGAGGCGCACGCCACCTACGGTAACACGTTGTCCGCCTACCGGACCTGGGACCAGGATCGTGCCCGCAGCCAGGCTGAGGCTGCGGATAAGGCGTTCCTTGAAGGACGCGACTCAGGGCCCCTGCAGGGTATCCCGGTCTCGGTGAAAGACCTGTTTGGTGTTTCCTATCTCGATACTTTCGCCGGCTCTCCGAACGCCCTGCCGGAAGCATGGTCTACTGAAGGTCCGGTAGTTCGTTCTATAAGCGATCAGGGTGCGGTGGTCACGGGCAAGACCCACATGGTCGAATTCGCCTTCGGCGGGCTCGGAACCAACGCTCACTGGCCCATTCCCCGAAACCCGTGGGATGAAGAGAACCATCGCGTGGCGGGCGGATCGAGCTCGGGTGCCGGCGTTTCGCTGATGGAAGGTTCCGCCCTCGTGGCACTCGGTTCCGATACCGCGGGGTCTGTCCGCGTGCCGGCCAGCATGACGGGCACCGTCGGACTGAAGGTCACCGCAGGACGCTGGCCGCTCGATGGTATTGTCCCACTGAGCCCAACTTTCGACACGCCGGGAACTCTGACCCGCAGTGTCGCGGACGCCGCGCTCGCGTTTGAGGTCATCGACGCCCACTGCGCGGCACGCCCATCTCGTCCTGTAGCCGAGCCGGCAGACATGATCGGGTTGCGCATCGGTCTCTGTGAAACTCATTTCTTCGAAGAGTGTCCAGCCGATATTGCGGAATCCGTGAAAGAGGCCATCGGCGAATTGGAGCAGATGGGCGCCACTGTTGTCGGGTTCGATCTGCCCAAAACGCAAGAGGCGTATGCATTGTTCCGGCAAGGCAGTGTGGTGTCGTCGGAATTACGCGCGTTTCTTGAGCGGGATCTGCCCGCATCGATTGAAACGCTCGACCCGAATATCACCTTCCGTCTCTCAACTGCACTGAACCTCGAGAGCGATGAAATCGGTGAACGGCGGGTACGCATCGCCGAACTATCCAGATCAGCGACGGCGCATATGGGCAAGGTCGACGTGTTGGTATCTCCGACAGTACCGGTCACGGCTCCACGCCTCGATGACGTGGCGGAGCCCAAATCCTATTCCGCTTCAAACCTCATGGCATTGAAGAACACCTGTATCGCCAATCTGTTGGGCCTCTGCGCCATCACGCTTCCCGTTGGACTGGATAAGGCCGGCATTCCGGTCGGCTTGCAGTGCATGGCTGCGGGCGGTTGCGAGGAAAAACTTCTGTCGATTGCACTGGCATTTGAGCGTGTTCTGGGAACGCCCCGTCAACGCCTCGGCAAACCGCCAATCGGCGTTTGACCAGCCGCCGCAGATACAGCTGAACCTCAAGAGAACGTAACTTGCCTTATTCAGGCCTGTTAGGGCCTATAGGCGTCCGCAAATCGGAATATTTAAGCGAGAGAGATTTGATGAAAATGAGAACTTCACGGCGTTTGTTTCTGCAGGGAACGGTCGCACTTGCGGGTGCTGGCATTACCGGCCTTGCGATCCCTGCGCTGGCTGCAAAAAGTGGAGCGAATGACGGCCTCAAGCCGGGGCAGTTTTCCTGGAATCCGGAGCTCTCGTCTGAGGGCCCGGTCGCTATCATCGTGTCACTGCCGGATCAGCGCGTACATGTCTACCGCAACGGTGTTCGTATCGGCGTGTCAACCTGCTCCACCGGCAAACCCGGTCACCGAACGCCCACCGGCGTCTTCACCATCCTGCAAAAGGACAAACACCACCATTCGAGCACCTACAACAACGCATCGATGCCCAACATGAACCGGCTGACCTGGTCCGGCGTCGCGCTCCATGCCGGTCATTTACCAGGCTATCCCGCATCGCATGGCTGCATCAGAATGCCCCTGAAATTTTCCGAGTTGCTGTTCGGGATCACTCATGTGGGCACACCGGTTATTGTCGCCGACAATCACAGCGAACCAACCGTCGTGACCCATCCTGGTCCCGCCCTTTCAGGACTTGCGAGCAGTGAAATGAGCGCCGCGATTTCCAAGCTGGCGAAAAAGAAACTGCCGCCGAAGAAGCGTCACGAAGGAATGCAGCACGCGGTATCGTTGCTCGTCAGCCGCGCCGACAACACCCTCTACATCATGCGCGACGGGCACATCCTGTCCAAAAACAAAGTTGAGTTTGTACGGCCGAACGAACCGCTGGGATCCCACACATTCATTCTGATGGGATCGGCAAAAAAGGCGGGTTCTATGCAATGGAAATCAATCGGTTACACGCCCGCCGGATCGAATGCAAAACTGGCCGCGACAGACGCGAGCGTCATAAGCCGAATTCAGTCGGACCCGGCATTGGCGCGGAAGATCTTGCAGCTCATGCATCCCGGACTTGTGCTTGTCATGACCGACGCGCCTGCGCATCATGAAACACGGTCCAAGCACGGCTTTGTCATAGCGACACAAAGCACGGAATGGACAACACAGGTGCAACCCGCTCGCTAGACTTGGGCAGCATTCCTATTTCTGTTTCCCTGCTGGCGCAGCCAGCGGCCATGCTGTATTCACTCGCGTGAACAGGTTCGACGGGAGTCAGGCGACGCGAAAGACACAGCCGACAATTGGCAGAAAGACATCTACCGCGTATTGCGCGCGCATGACGTCACCCAGGTTGCCTATGTGCCGGACGCAGGCCATGCCCATCTGATCGATTTAAGTATTGACGATCCTGACGTCCACTCGATTGCGCTCACGACTGAAGAAGAAGGCGTAGCACTTGCCGCGGGCGCACATCTCGGTGACGCTCGCGCCGTGCTGCTTATGCAAAGCAGCGGTGTTGGTAACTGCATCAATTTCCTTTCTCTGATGAAGAACGGCCAATTTCCGCTTCTCACGCTGGTCAGCATGCGCGGCGAGTTTGGCGAAGGGAATCCCTGGCAGATGGCCATGGGCCAGGCCGTGCGTCCTGTGCTCGAAGCCATGGGTGTCATTTGCCTTGAAGTCACGGAACCAGAAGACGTCGGGCCGACAGTCGAGGCCGCCGCGACCATGGTGTTCAATGCGGGAAACGCGGTCGCCGTGCTGCTCACACAAAGGCTCATTGGCGCGAAGGCGTTTTAGGAAGGTACTATGGCTGTGAAGGACACCTCGAATACGTCATCCATTTTCGAGCTCGACCGCCAGACGGCAGTTCCTGCCGTCATTGGCAATCACAAGGACTTCCTCATTGTTTCCGGCCTTGCCGGAACATCGAAGGACATGGCGTCCCTGACTGACGATGCGGCGAACCTTTACACCATGGCAGGCGCCATGGGTGCAGCAACCGGCATGGGCCTCGGTCTGGCGCTTGCCCAGCCTGATAAGCGCGTACTGGTCGCAACCGGCGATGGCGAATTGCTGATGAATGTCGGAACGCTCGCCACGATTGCCGTGCTCAATCCGCCCAATCTCTCCATCGTCTGCGTCGACAATGGTTACTATGGCGAAACGGGCTACCAGAAGAGCCATACCAGCCGCGGCGTGGACCTGGAGCAGATGGCCATTGGCGCGGGGATGAAGATGACGAGCACCGTCGAGCGGGAAGATCAGCTTGAAGACGGCGCAAAAATGCTGCGAGAGAGCAACGGCAGGTCGTTTGTCGTCTTGCGGGTCAACCCCAAAGAGCCGCCAGCCTACAAGAGGCTGATGGAACCGTCAGCGTGCAGGGTTCGTTTCCGCAGCGCATTGCTTGAACGACCCTAGCCCGACTACCAGCTTCTTGCTCAGCCAAATTTCTTTAAGCTATCCAGCATTTTTTCGTATCCCACCTCTTGACGTTGCTCACGGCAAGGGTAGGACTCACCGTCAACACACACATTCATGGGTACTTGCACTCAAGGGAGGCGAAAATGACGGCGCAGCTGGAAACAACCGCACAGGCCATGGTAGCGGACGGAAAGGGAATTCTGGCGGCGGACGAAAGCACTGGAACCATCAAGAAGCGGTTTGATTCTATCGGTGCCGAGTCAACTGAGGATAGCCGCCGCGACTACCGCGAAATGTTGTTCCGCGCGACGGACGCCATGTCGAACTGTATCTCCGGCGTGATCCTGTATGACGAGACCCTGCGCCAAAAGGCAAAGGATGGAACAGCGCTATCGAAGGTCATTTCGGACACGGGCGCGATCCCCGGCATCAAAGTCGATACCGGCGCGAAGGATCTGGCTGGCTGTCCCGGCGAAAAAGTCACAGAAGGCCTCGATGGGCTTCGCGAGCGTTTCGCAGAGTATTACGACCTTGGCGCGCGGTTTGCGAAATGGCGCGCAGTCATCACCATTGGCAACGGAATTCCGTCACGCACCTGCCTTGAGACAAACGCCCACGCACTGGCGCGTTATGCCGCGTTGGCGCAGGAGGCAAACATTGTTCCGATCGTCGAGCCGGAAGTTATCATGGACGGTCCGCACGATATCGCGCGGTGTTTTGACGTAACGGAAGCCGCACTCAACGCGCTCTATGACGAGCTTTATGCGCAACAGGTGCTTCTTGAGAGCACGATCCTCAAACCCAACATGGTGCTTTCCGGAACTGAATGCGGCACGCAGGCAGGCGTCGAGGAAGTCGCGGAGCAGACAGTCAGGTGTCTGAAGCGAGCTGTTCCCGCAGCCGTGCCCGGCATCTGCTTCCTGTCGGGCGGCCAATCAGATGAGGATGCGACCGCGCATCTTTCGGCAATGAACTCGATGTTCGAGCTTCCATGGAAACTCAGCTTCTCATATGGTCGCGCGTTACAGGCAGCCGCGCTGAAAGCGTGGGGCGGCAAGGCCGAAAACGAAGCTGCGGCACAGTCAGCATTTTCGCACCGGGCGAAGATGAATTCTCTGGCTGCCACAGGCCAGTGGAAGACCGAGCTTGAAAAGGCCGCTTAGACTGATGCGCGCATAGCGTGCAATTTGCGATTGTCGGTTTTTTCCTGTCGACTGAAGCACCAAATGTTATGTTTTGGGTGCTGTGTTGACAGACACGTCCAACTCTAATTCGAGCGTATCGCGCCATGCCGAAAGACAGTTACGAAGAAGGCTGTCGGCTGTTTCTGGTCGTTCCGCCGGAAATGAGTCATGACATGGCGGTTCAGGTGGCGGAGGCCGGAAGCGCTGGCACAATAGCGTGTGCCCTTTTGCGGTGCCAGCCTGACGGTCATATAAACCGGGATCTCGCCGATATGCTGCTCCGATTTACGCGGTTTGCCGGGATTCCGCTCCTGCTTGAGCGAGACATTGCCGCGGCGGTAGAACTTGATGCCGACGGCATCCATATTCCTGCCGACGAAGACCTCTATCTTGACGCGCGTCAGGCACTCGGAGAGGAAAAAATTGTCGGTGTTGAGTGTGGTCAATCCCGCCATGACGCATTGTCACTTGGCGAGATGGGCGCGGACTATATCGCGTTCAAGGGATCGATGGACACAGCCCCTAACTCGATTGAATTGGGGCTTGAGGAGTTGATCGACTGGTGGTCCAACACCGTCACGATCCCCAGCGTTGCCTGGGATACGTCGGATGTCGATACTGCAAAGCTGCTGGCGGATGCTGGGGCTGATTTCGTGGCGGCAGGCGACCCGGTCTGGTCACACCCTGAAGGCGCGGCAGCGGCGGTGCGGCAATTGAACGAAAAACTGTCTGAACTGAAGGCTTCGCCGTGAGGATCGCATTTTCCAGGTGCATAGCCGGCTTTGCGGCCGTCGTGATTGGCGCTGGCGGCTTCCTTGCCGTCCCCGCATCCGCCGCGCCGGACCCCGCTTACGAAGCCTTCCTGGAAGGAAACTATCTAACCGCGCTCAAGAAGGCGAAAGAGGCAGCAGCAAAGGGCGATCCAGCCGCGCACACCCTGATTGGCGAACTCTACAATTCCGGTTACGGGGTACCGCGAGACCATAAAGCTGCAGCGGAGTGGTATGGCAAGGCGGCAAAGTTGGGCGATGCCAATGCACAACTCGCTCTCGGCATTCTTCTGAGCGAGGGGCGCGGCATCAAACAGGACAAAGCTCGCGCAGCAGATTTTTTTAAAAAAGCCGCCGGCAAGGGACTGGCTTCGGCGCAATACAACTACGCCCTGATATTGATCGAGGGCCGTGTACGCAATCGGGACTTGTCCGCCGCCGTTTCATGGTTGGAAAAAGCCGCTGCCCAGGATCATGCCCAGGCGCTTTATGACCTTTCGGGCCTTTATCAAAAAGGCGCCGGGGTGGCGAAAGACCAGGCCAAGGCTGTTGATTTACTCAAACGGGCTGCCGCTCTCGACCATGCCAGCGCCCAGGTTGAATACGCCATCATACAGTTCAACGGCCGCGGCGTGGAGAAGGACGAACCTGCCGCGACTAAACTGTTCACATCTGCTGCTCACAAGGGCAACCCGGTGGCCCAAAACCGTTTGGCGCGCATCTACGCGCACGGCGCTGGCGTCAAAGAAGACCCCCTTGAAGCGGCCAAGTGGCACCTCCTGGCTCGCACCGCCGGGGCCAGCGATTTCTGGCTGGATCTTTATGTCGCCAAACTGACTGACAAGCAGCGGCTTGCAGCGGAGAAGGCCGCTGAGGAATGGGCGGCGGCACATGCCGGCGGACAAGTTCTCTCCCGATAACGAGACGCACTGTTGCCGGGCGCGGATACATGCTCTATGTCAGCGCGAAACGAAACCCGGACAAACAGAAGACAGCGAAGATGAAAATCAACGGCAATGAAATCCGGCCTGGCAATGTGATCGAGCACAAAGGCGGGCTGTGGGTCGCTGTCAAAATCCAGGCAGTCAAGCCCGGCAAGGGCGGCGCATTCGCGCAGGTCGAGCTGAAACACGCGATCGACGGCACCAAGCTCAATGAGCGATTTCGCGCATCGGAAACAGTCGAACGCGTGAGACTGGAGCAGAAGGACCACCAGTTCCTCTATGCGGAAGGCGACATGCTGACCTTCATGGATATGGAATCTTATGACCAGATTCAGCTGCCTGCAGATTTTGTTGGTGAGCGCGCGGCGTTCCTTCAGGATGGCATGACCGTCGTTCTCGAAAGCCACGAAGGCAAACCGATCAACGTCTCAATTCCCGACCAGGTCACTTTGGAAGTGGTCGAAGCCGAACCCGTGGTCAAAGGACAGACAGCGGCTTCCTCCAACAAGCCCGCCGTTCTGGAAAACGGTGTCCGTGTTATGGTGCCGCCGTTCGTTGGCGTTGGCGAGAAAGTTGTCGTGGATACCAACGAACTAACCTATGTGAAGCGGGCGGATTAGGCCGCCCGCAGCTGCAACCCCATCAGCCATGCCCGCCTCAGCCCTTATGAATGTGATGACACAAGCCGCCCGAAAAGCGGGGCGTACGCTTGCGCGCGACTTCGGTGAAGTCGAACATTTGCAGGTCTCGGTCAAAGGGCCCGCTGACTTCGTAACCGCTGCCGACACGCGTGCGGAGACAGTTCTTTTCGAAGAATTGTCGAAGGCGAGGCCTGATTACAGTTTTCTGATGGAAGAACGTGGCGCTGTCGAAGGTGCAGACAAGTCGCACCGCTGGATTATCGACCCGCTCGACGGCACGACCAATTTTCTGCACGGTATTCCATTATTCGCAATATCGATCGCGCTGGAACGCGAGGGCGAACTTGTCGCCGGCATCATCTTCAATCCGGCGAGCGGCGAGACGTTTACCGCAGAACGCGGCAAAGGTGCGTTTCTGGACGACCGACGCATCCGTGTGGCTGGCAGGCGCGAACTGGATTCGGCAATCGTCGCAACGGGTATTCCACACCGAGGCAAACCTGATCACGATCTTTTCCTTGAGGAATGCAAACGCCTGATGACCCGCAGTGCCGGTGTGCGGCGCATGGGTGCGGCATCACTCGATCTCGCCTGGGTCGCGGCTGGCCGCTTCGACGGGTTCTGGGAGCGCAACCTGAGCGCATGGGATATTGCTGCCGGCACTCTGATGGTCAGAGAGGCGGGCGGATATGTATCGGGGTTGAACGGCAAACAGGACATGCTCGCCACCGGCGGCATCGTCGCCGGCAATGAGGAAATACACCGGGCATTGAGCGGCGTCCTGGCGGAATCCGCCAAAGCGGCATGATGCAGAAATTTATTTTGCCCGCGGCGATGGAACGGGCATCAATCTGCCGTTTTTCATGCCACACTATTGCTTTAAGCTGCACTAACGTGGCGGAGGACCATCCATAAAGTCCCGCATGCGTGCGGGCACATCCAGGGGCAGAAAGCGAAACACCTTTTATGGCTACCAATCCCGCACACATGATGCTTTCCAGACCGCAGGTGTTTTTCGGGCGCATGATGATTTTTCTGATCCTCGTCGCCTTCCTCGTTCTCATTCTCCACGCTCAGGTTCTGTCTGCTTTCATGGCCAACCCAGGCCTGAACGGGCTGATCGTTGGCGTGCTGTTCATTGGCATCGCCTATTCGTTCCGGCAGATCATCCGGCTGTTTCCGGAAATCCGTTGGGTCAACAGTTTCCGCATCGCTGACTCGGGCCGAAAAGCCCCCAGACAACCGGTCCTGCTGGCGCCCATGGCAACAATGCTGCGGGACCGAACAGGGCATGTTTCGCTGTCGACATTGTCGATGCGCTCGATCCTGGATTCCATCGGATCGCGGCTCGATGAAGCGCGCGATATCTCCCGCTACCTGGTTGGCTTGCTGATTTTCCTCGGGCTGTTAGGAACATTCTGGGGTCTGCTTGAAACAATCAATTCAGTAGGCAAGACCATCAGCACCCTTGATACTGGTTCCAATGACGGTCTGGTTATTTTTGAGGACCTGAAAGCCGGGCTGGCAGCGCCGCTAAAGGGCATGGGCACGGCATTCTCCTCATCCTTGTTCGGACTAGCGGGTTCTCTTGTCCTCGGCTTTCTGGATCTGCAGGCGGGCCAGGCACAAAATCGCTTCTATAATGAACTTGAAGACTGGCTTTCCAGCATTACCGAGCTGCAACTCGGCGAGACACTCGGAAGCGGCACAACGCCACAGCTTCGTCATGCGATCCTCGAAATGCAGCGCTCGATCTCCACTCTGGGCTCAAATCTGGAGCGCGGCGTCCTCAATGACAACTCGACCGCCGCCGTACAGGATCTGGCATCCGGCGTTGAAAGGCTTATCGAACAGATGCGCGCTGAGCAGAAGGTGGTGCGCGAATGGGCTGACGAACAGGCTCAACAGCAGCAAAATCTCGCAAATGTGCTCAAAAACATCACGGGTACCGACACCAAGAAATCGGCTGCTTCGACCAAGCCCGGCACGAAGGGCCGATCGCGATGAGCCTTGCGCGCAGTCGCAGGCGGCGGCAGCCCGACACGAACTACTGGCCCGGCTTCGTCGACGCCATGGCCACGCTGCTTTTGGTCGTCACGTTTCTGCTGTCGGTGTTCATGGTTGTGCAGTTCATTGTCACACAGGTCGCCAGCGGCAAGGAGACGGCATTACAGAAACTGAACAAGCAGATTGCCCAACTGACCGAATTGCTTGCGCTTGAGACCTCGACGAAAATGACGCTCGAAGACAATCTAGCCTCTCTTCAGGTGACCCTCGACAACAAGTCGTCGGAAAATTCACGGCTGCAGGGGCTGATTGGCACAGAAGGCGCAAAAGCCAAGGACTCAGCCGGGCGGGCATCATCGCTTGCGTCCGAGCTGGATAAACAAAAGGAACTTGGTGCGAGCGCCCTTGCCCGGGTTGAATTGCTGAACCAGCAGCTGGCGGCGTTGAGGCGACAGATCGCCTCGCTGGAGGAGGCATTGGATGCATCCGAGGCTCGCGACAAGCAAAGCCAAACCCAGATCAGTGACCTCGGTCGCCGGCTCAACCTGGCGCTCGCACGCAAAGTGCAGGAACTTGCACGCTATCGGTCAGATTTTTTCGGTCGGCTGCGTGAAATCCTGGGAGGACGCGATGACGTGCGCATCGAAGGCGACCGTTTCGTGTTCCAGGCGGAGGTGCTTTTTCCAACCGGATCGGATGTGATGAACTTCGAAGGTGTTGAGCAGATCGACAAGCTTGCCGCGGCGATCGTGCAACTGGAGAAACGCATACCGAAGGGGATTAACTGGGTTCTTCGGGTCGACGGACATACTGATATCCGGCCGATTGCTTCGCCCGAATTTCCTTCAAACTGGGAGTTGTCTTCCGCCCGCGCTATTTCAGTTGTTCGTCAGCTTATTGCGCAGGGCGTACCGCCAAGGCGCCTTGTGGCGGCCGGATTCGGTGAGTTCCAGCCCATCGATACTGGGAATACGGAGAACGCCTTTCGCCGCAACCGGCGTATCGAACTGAAACTCACCGAGAAATAGCGGAACCGGGATTAACGCCTGCTTCTGCCGTCGTCTTCTGGCAAATGACCGGCGCAAAGGTCACGAATGCGAATGTCAGAACCGGCAAAGCGGCAGGCTTCGGCCTTTACGCTGGGATTCTTGCGCACACCATTCGGACCATTAAAGGGATAACCCGAGACATAAGCGATGAGCTTGTCTTCACAATAAGGCTGGGGGATCCAGCCGCCGGCCGCGGAATTCCACATGTTGCGGCCCTGGCACTTGATCGCCGCGTCAGCGGGAACAGCCGAGGTAATTGCAAAAAGGGAAGCGCCGCCAATTGCGGCAAGTGCAAAAGCTGTCTTCATCATCTCACACATCCTTGCATGTCTGTCGCCTACAAAGGCCACATCAAATTGTAATCCGCGCCCTTTCGAACGCCTCATTCCGGGCTGTTTAGGGGAACGGCCTGGAATAAGCGGCTAAAATCACCGTCTGTGTCGAAATTGGGGGCTGAATTTATTCATTTCAACCCGTGAGAGTGATTCAATGCTCTAAATCACGGCGTCAGCAGCGAACTGCAGATCCGCGAGACGGGCATAGACGCCGCGCTTTTTCCGCAATTCTCCGTGGTTACCCTCTTCCACGATAGACCCTTCGTTAAGCACAAGAATGCGGTCCGCGCGCCGCACTGTCGCAAGGCGGTGCGCGATGACGAGCGTGGTGCGGCCCTCCATAACCTGCTCGAGCGCCAACTGCACCTCGCGTTCGCTTTCGGCGTCCAACGCGCTTGTCGCCTCATCGAGCAGCAGTATCGGTGCGTCTCGCAATATTGCCCGTGCGATGGCAATACGCTGGCGCTGGCCGCCCGAGAGCGTAATACCGCGTTCGCCGAGATGAGTGTCAAATCCCTCCGGGAGTGCGGAAATGAAGTCATGGGCATAAGCCAATTTCGCAGCAGCTTCAATTTCCGCATCGCTGGCCTCCGGCGCCCCGTAGCGGATGTTTTCCCCCACCGTGTCGGCAAACAGCGCAGGCTCCTGCGGCACCAATGCGATATGCGACCGCAACTCATGGAGATCCGCATCACTGGCCGCCACGCCGTCGACCAGAACCTTTCCTTTTTGTGGATCGTAGAATCGCAACAGAAGCGAGAAGATCGTGCTCTTGCCCGCACCGGAGGGTCCAACAATGGCGACCGTTTCGCCCGGCGCCACATCGAAAGAGACTTTTTCCAGTGCCTGCTTGTCAGTTCGTGTCGGGTAAGAGAAATACACATCGCGGAATGAAACCTGACCACGCGGCGGCACAGGCATCGGTTTCGGATTTATGGGCGAGGTGACGGCAGATTTCTCCTCCAGCAATTCGCTCAGGCGTTCCGCCGACCCGGCTGCCTGCTGTACCTCGCCCCACACCTCCGACAACTCTCCCAGAGCTCCGGCGGCAAACGCCGAATAGAGCACAAATTGGCCGAGGCGCCCGGCCGTCATGGTGCCGGTCAATACGTCCTGCGCTCCATACCAGAGGATGCCGACCACGCCGGCAAAGACGAGAAAGATTGCAATGGCCGTTAGCCCGGCACGCGCTCGCATCCGCGCACGGGCGGCGAGAAACGAACGCTCGACTGCGCCCGCAAACCGGGCGATCACGCCTTGCTCATGGGTGAACGCCTGCAGGGTCTGCACTGCGGCAAGGTTTTCACCGGCATAGGCGCTCGCCTCAGCCAGCGTATCCTGGGCTGTGCGTGACAACCGCCGCACCACCCGACCATAGGCAATGAGCGGCAATACGACGATCGGAATGACCGCCAGTATAAGGCCAGACAGTTTCACGCTGGTGATGAACATCATCACAACCGAACCGATGAGCATCACCATGTTTCGAAGTGCCTGGGATGCCGAACTCCCTGCAGCCGCTTTGATCTGGGTCGTATCAGCAGTAAGCCGCGACATGACTTCGCCAGAATGGTTCACTTCGAAGAAGGATGGGCTGAGCCGCGCAAGATGAGAAAATACGTCCTCTCGAACATCCGCCACCACCCGCTCACCCAACCAGTTGACGGTGTAGAACCGGGTCGCGCTTGCAACCGAGAGCAACACGCCGACCGCGAGCAGCATGGCGAAATACTGGTCGACGAATGCCGGGTCATCGCCGGAAAAACCGTGATCGATCATACGCCGCACAGCAAGCGGTAACACGAGCATGGCTCCGGCAGAGGCCAGAAGCGCCAGGAGCGCGAGCGCCACCATCGGCTTGTGTCGTGCAACATACGGCCAAAGGCGTGCAAGCGGGCGCAAAGGACGGCGCTCATTGCCGTTTCGTTCCACTTCGGCACGTTCCGAGGTTCTGTTTTTTCGACGGGCCAACGCTTGAAAATGCCCTTGTTATCTAACGCAAAATACGACCTGACCATGCCTGAGCGCATTCCCCAAGGCAAGGGCCGTGTAGGTATTGTGGTTCACAACGCGCTCAGATCGGCGTGAACTTCCCCGGACCATCTGAAAATGGCATGCTGGCTCCAGGAGCGACGACATGCCGGAACAGACTGGCGGCGCAAACGACAGCCATTTGTGCCCCTATTGCAAAATGCACCCGCTGGAGACAGCGGCGACGCTGCCATCCGTGCGTGGCGACGGGCTCGGTGCGGCATTCAGTGTCAAAACCATCACCGGATGCAGGGCATGCGTACGCAAACAACTGCTGTTTCAGACACTGAAGGCAAGTGCGGAAGGCTGGACGAGCCCGCCTGCCTTCATCGCCAATCCGGTACTTATCGCTTACGGGCTCGCCCGTGCGACCGCTGTCAAAAAGGATGAGGGTCGTGTTCGCAGAATACTCAAGGCCGCGGGAATAGAAGACCCGAATGAGGAGAAGAAGCCCGTGCGTATTGCCTATGGCCTTGCCGCGGCTCTTATCACATCCGACGGCAAGGTCTACAGGGAAGAGATCGAGACGGCATCGAACATCGGCAAGGAACTGTTTCCTGATTTCAATGAAGATGATTTTTTGGAGGTCGCGGCTGCGAACCGTGATCTGCCAACGCCAGAAGACCTCGCTGTCCTGCTGAACAACGTGGTGGATGAGAAAACCAAACACGCAGTCTACAAGTATCTGATCGCCATCGCCGCCGCAGATGACGAGGTGGCGCCCGAGGAGCACGCGATGCTCAAGATGGTGGCGGAAAACCTTGGCCTGACGGAACCAGGACAAGGATTCGACCGCTCTGTTTGAGCGGTGCCTTGTACGCAGCACCGGATTGGGATATAGCAACGCCCAACCAGAGACAGAACAGTCCAGATGAGACTGCGCGAAACGCATCATGACTTCAGAGTTGCAGGACTAGACCGATGAAGAAAGACATTCATCCCGACTATCACAAGATCAAGGTCGTCATGACCGACGGCACTGAATATGAGACCTTTTCAACCTACGGGTCGGACGGTGACACATTGAAGCTCGACATCGATCCGAGCACGCACCCGGCATGGACCGGCGGCAGCCAGCATCTCGTTGACCGAGGCGGGCGTGTGTCGCGCTTCAAAAAGAAGTACGAAGGCTTCATCAAGTAGCCTTCGCCTCACTCTATCTTGGAAAATGTCAGTCGGCGTCTTTCGGCGGACTTTCCCTGCTGGGTTCTATGTCCACGATCGGTCCGAACGCATCTGACAACCGCGACAGTTGTTCGTCGATCGCCGGGTTGCTTTCGCCTTTCGGGCCTGTGTCCAGCTCTGCCTTGAGCATTTTGTCGAGGGACATCACACGACGGTGCAGGTTCAGGCTTTCCTGATTGAGTTCCTTCAACCGCGTCGGCAGCGCCGCATAGCTCTCATCGTCCACATTGCCGTTTGTCGGCTGGAATTTGACTTTGTTCTGTTCCTCGAATGCCTGTTGGGGGGTCATCTCTCCCTCATTGACCGCCCGGCGGATCAAGAGCCATGACGCGAGTTGCATGAGGCGTGTGGTAAGTCGCATGCTTTCGCTGGCATAGGCGAGCGATGCAGGCCCATCGAGATTTTTGGCATCCTCTCGGCCTTCAGCATCAAGATAGGCTGCGGTGGCCTCAACCAGCGCCATTCCTTCCTGAAAAACGGCCGAAAAATTTTCGGATTCCGCATATTTGTGACCAAATGGAATGGTCACATTGTCTCCTGCCTCAGGAGACCCGGTGTTCGACTCACGCGACATCAACTAACGCTCCCCACCTCTGTAAACCCCGATACTAACCCAACAAGGCTTATTAGGGCATCTTGGGTAGGTGCTAGGTTAACGCGAAACGGTAAATTTTGCCTGACGAAGAAAAAAAAGAGCCGCGGAAACCGCGGCTCTGGAAGTTAACAGGGAGGCGTCAAACAGAGTGGACAGGAGCCACTCAAGATCCAGATGACTGGATAAGGTGAATATTAACCCTGAACCTCCTAACAAAGAGTTAATGGTAACCAAATTCCTGTCATGGTGAGTGAATCACTCAACGGTCTTAGTGGGTTAACCCTCTACAAACTCTAACTTTTAAAAACTGAGGCGGCTGCGTCGCGCGACGACTCCTTCGCCTTGATATCTGCCTCGATCCGGGAAATTTCAGTGTTCAACCGGTCAATCAGCTCCCTCAATTCCTCAATCGACAGGGTGGAAAGATCGCCACCAAGGGCAAATGCCTTCGGCTTGCGCGGCTCCAGTTCCTCCATATCCATGGGCGCGTCTCCTTTGCTTGGATTCCTCGTTTTATGATTACTATTCTCTTTCCAAGACTAACATCGCGAAGGCGTGAGGTGCAGCGGGTTTCGCCGATAGCCTGCGTGAGCCTTGAGGATGTGCGCATTACGGGCTATCTCAAGCTTCCGCTCTCATCCTCACTTTTTTCGTTTCATCTGGAAGTACCCATGACCAATTTGCCCGACAGTATGACTGCGATCGCTATCACCGAACCCGGTGGCCCGGAAGTACTGCAGCCACAGCAGGTGCAGGTGCCGGAACCCGGCCCAGGACAGCTTCTGGTCAAGGTGGACGTGGCCGGCGTCAACCGCCCCGACATTTCCCAGCGTACCGGTGCATATCCACCACCGCCCGGCGCATCTGAACTGCCCGGTCTTGAGATTTCCGGCGAGGTTGTCGCAACCGGCCCCGACACGAAACGTTTCAAGGTTGGCGACAAGGTGTGTGCGCTCACAGCCGGCGGAGGATATGCCGAATACTGCATTGCCGATGAGCCGGCCACCCTGCCCGTGCCCGATGGGCTGAACATGGAAGAAGCAGCAGCACTACCTGAAACCTTCTTCACCGTCTGGCACAATGTGTTCGAGCGTGGCGCACTCAAAGCGGGTGACTGGTTTCTGGTGCACGGCGGTTCATCCGGCATTGGCACCACCGCCATCCAACTCGCTGTTGCGTTCGGAGCCAAGGTTCTGACGACCGCCGGTTCGGCAGAGAAATGTGCAGCGTGTGAAGAACTCGGGGCAGCCCGCGCCATCAATTATAAGACGGAAGACTTCGTCACTGTCACCAAGGAGGTGACGGAGGGCCATGGGGCGGACGTCATCCTTGATATGGTCGGTGGCAGCTATATCGAACGCAACTTCTCCGCCGCCGCGCAAGAGGGGCGAATTGTGCAGATCGCATTTCTTGGCGGGGCCAAGGCGGAGGTTAACTTTGGACGAGTGATGTTGAAGCGTCTGACCTATACCGGATCAACGCTGCGGCCGCGCACGATCGAGGTGAAGGGCGGCATTGCCCGGGCACTTGAAGAAAAAGTATGGCCCCTGATCAAGGCGGGCAAGGTCAAACCGGTTCTCAACAAGACTTTCAAGCTGACCGAGGCGGCACAAGCCCATGCCTACATGGAATCCGGGGCGCATATTGGAAAAATCATGATGCGTGTCGGATAGCTCCCTGACATGGCATCAAACACCCGGTTCAACATAGCTGTCCTTTCCGGCGACGGCATCGGCCAGGAGGTCATTCCGGCAGCTATCCGCGTGCTCGATATTGCGCAGAAAGTAACGGGTGGATTCCAGCTGGAATTTGGAGCGTTGCCGGCTGGCGCCGGGCACTACCGCGACACCGGCGTGGACATGCCGGACGAAACACTGGAAAAAGTCAAAGCTGCGGACGCTATTCTGCTTGGCGCAATCGGCTTGCCGGATGTGCGGCATGAGGACGGCACGGAGATCTCCCCGCATCTGCGTATTCGTGAGGAGTTAGGCCTTTATGCCGGTGTGCGGCCTGTAAAGGCATACCCGAATACCCCTGCCCGTCTCGCCGATCCTAATGCCAGAAACATAGACCTTGTGATCGTTCGGGAGTCGACAGAAGGGCTGTTCTACTCCCAAGGGCGCGGTGAGATCATCGGCGATACCGAGGCTCGTGAGACTCTGCGCATCACGCGTGAGACCTGCGAGAAGCTGTTCGACTTTTCATTCCGCCTGGCACAGAAACGAAAAGCACGCGGCAAACCCGGGAAGGTTACTTGTGTCGACAAGGCCAATGTATTTCGCGCCTTTGCTTTCTATCGCCGGATTTTCGATGAGCGCGCCGAAAACTTTCCAGACATCGACACCGGCTACAACTATGTGGATGCGCAGGCGTTGGATCTGATCCGCAAACCCTGGGATTTCGACGTACTCGTCGCGGAGAACATGTTCGGTGACATTCTGTCAGATCTGGCAGGCGGGCTGGTCGGCGGCATGGGACTCGCCTCCTGCGGCGAAATTGGCGACGAGCATGGGCTTTTCCAACCTGCCCATGGCAGCGCGCCCGACATTGCGGGTGAAGACAAGGCGAACCCACTGGCTGCGATCCTGTCGGCGGCGCTCATGCTCGACTGGCTCGGAGACCGGTCGGGCAATGTCAGCCTGACCCGCGCAGCTCAACTCATTGAGGCGGGGATTGAGAACGCGTTTGTTGCGAACACGCTTCGGCCCATTGAGCTCGGCGGCAACCAAGGCACTTCGGAGGCCACGGATACCGTCATAAAAACCATTGAGGAACCCGGCTAACGAGCTGAGCCTTGGTCCGGAAAGTACTCACTCATGAGCCTGTCGCGATAGGCAACAAGGTTTTCATGTTTCGCGGTTGCTTCTACAAGCGGCGTATCAAACACATCGCAGAGCAAACCGGCAATCGTCGAAAAAACCGCCGCATCGGCCCCACATGGTTTTTCGCCCATCAAGTAAGGCTTTTCCGCGAGGAACACCGAAATACTGTCGATCCCACGGGATGCCAGCTCAACGATCTCGGCTTCCGAGTGGCGACCCATACCCTGCCCCTTCAGGTCGCGGCGCACCTGCCGTTTCACCGTGGATATGATGAACGGGCGCATCAGTGCCGGAACAGCGTCGAAGAACTGAACGGGCCCTGCGTTGAAGTTTTTGTCTCTTGTCCAGCGTGAATGCACAACCGCCCAATAAAGGGTTTCCTCGCACAATTTCTCGAAAGCCCAGGCGATCGATCGATCCACACTGCTCAACCCCTCATCGAAATCGATGCCGTGGGTTTTTTCCAAATGAAATCGAATAAAGGTGGAATCCGGCACGATCGTCCCACTGTCGTCCATATATGGCGCCTTGCTCTTGGGCGCTTTCTGCAGGTTCGCGATGTCGGTCTTGAATTCGAGACCACCCATTTTGAGCAGTACCAGCGCCTTCATGCAAAATGGCGAAGGGTCAGGCAGTCCGAAGTTTGGTCCGAACGTGTAAAGCGTAATCATTGGCGATCATTCCCATTGTTATGAAGCGTGAATTATCCTTGGCAATAGATTGCAGCTTTAGAGCAAGGATATGTCACAGACGGACGATTGCGTCTCTGCCCGCACCGCCTTATATAGAGGTCAATCCCTTTTAAATTTGGAGTCGTGTTACCGCTTTTGCTCATGTCGGTGAGCAGAAGCAGAGAGGTCAGATTCATGTCTCGTATGCCATTAATGCCAAAAGCCACCGCCGTGTGGTTGGTGGAAAATACATCGCTCACTTTCGATCAGATCGCCGAGTTTTGCCAACTCCACGTGCTGGAGGTGAAGGGCATTGCCGATGGTGACGTCGCGCACGGTATTAAGGGCATGGACCCGATATCCTCAGGCCAACTGACCCGGGAGGAAATCCAGAGGGCACAGGAGGACTCCAAATACCACCTCAAGATTTCCGAGCCGAAGGTTCAGATCCCGGTTGTGAAGACCAAAAAGGGACCGAAATATACGCCGGTTTCGCGCCGCCAGGACCGTCCAAATGCGATCCTGTGGCTGCTGCGTCAGCACGCTGAGCTAAAGGACAGCCAGATTATGCGGCTCGTGGGCACCACCAAGCCAACCATTGAGTCGATTCGTGAACGCACTCACTGGAACTCGCCCAACCTACAGCCTGCGGACCCGGTTACGCTGGCACTCTGTTCACAGACCGATCTCGACCGCGAAGTGAAACGTGCGGCACGGCGGGTGGATCGCGAACGCAAGGTTGCCGAGAAAGAGGCGATCAAGGCCGGCACACTGCTGCCAGCAGAAGAAACCACACCGGAGAAGCCGAAAAAGAAGGAAGCAACCCTCGTTACGGCAGCTGAACTCGCTGCCCATAAGGAAGCGACCGAAGCAGCCGCCATGGCGCTTAAAAGGGTGGACCTTGCAACGACCCATCCCACAGACAGGACGGCAGAAGAGCAAGCCGCCCATGCCAAGTCGGAAGCGGAGTCTGTGTTCGCCAAGCTGGATGGGCTTAAACCGGACCAAGACACTGAGACAGAGGGTGAGACCGACGCGGACACCAAAACCAAGGTTGAGACCAAGGAATAGCCTGGTCGTCGGGAGCGGTTTCAGTCTGATTTCGTCTCGTAGGCATTGTCGAAGTTGATCGGCGGCGCTGTCACGGCCAGATATACAAACGACTCTAGTCCGGTATTCTCAAAGCCGTGGACATCGTCATCCTCGAAGCGCACGGCCTGGCCCGCCTCGAACGGCCTGACTTCATCATTTGCAATCAGCAGTTCACCTGAGCCGCTCAAAGCGACCCAAACCTGTTCCGATACCTCATGCGAGTGACGCGCCTGCGATGCGCCCGGTTCGACTGTCACGCGCGTAATGGTCAACCGCTCTGACCGGGAGATGTGCGGCGAGATGAGTTGTTCGGAAACCACTCCAGGGTTTGAGAGCTTTACGAAATCTGATGTGTCGAAAAATTCCATAGATCACCTGATTGGTTCCACCCGCTACAGTTTGTAGGGAATATAGATGCAAGGTCCTTCCACGGCCAAAGAATGGATGACCGGCTGCGTGCGGGTCTTGCGCCGCCCGTCAGCCTTACTGATGATTTCAGACAAGGCAATTATAGAAAGTCCGTCCGCATTCAGAACAGTTTTTTTGTCTTTGCGGCAACATCGGTTTTTCCATGCGCGCAACTCTTTCGGACGACATACCGCAACAGGTTCTCGCGCTGCCCTCCACGCTGGATATTGGCCCACAAAAAAGCTAGCTTTGCAGTAGGTTAACGAAGGGGGGATGGCCTCGTGGCGACTGAACGGCTCGACAAGGATACGATAATTGGCCTGTTTGCCATGGCGGTCGGCATCCTCGTTGTCGCAAACGATTTTACCGCACTGTCGGTCGCAATTCCCGCAATCGAAAAGTCGTTCAATGCGGACGTCACCACCGCGCAATGGGTGATCAACAGCTACGCCATGGTCTTCGGCGTCGTCATTGTCACGGGCGGCAGGCTTGCGGACATGTTCGGCCGACGCCGCATTTTCCTGGTCGGCGCTGGTATATTTGCCGTGTTCTCCCTGATCGGGGGGCTGTCTCCGGATGTGCGTTTGCTTCTTGTTTGCCGCGGGATCATGGGTATCGGCGGGGCGTTGATGTGGCCAGCCGTACTGGGCATGACATATGAGATCGTACCCGACAGCCGGGCGGGGCTGGCCGGCGGTCTCATTATCGGCACCGCCGGCATCGGTAACGCGATGGGACCGTTGCTCGGAGGCGTGCTGACGGACACGCTCGGGTGGCAGTGGATTTTCTTTGTCAATGTGCCGGTGGCGCTGATTGGTGCTATCACTGTTCTGCTGGTCGTGCCGCAAGACAAACCCACGGCGCGAAACGAACGCATCGACTATGTGGGGACAGCGGCACTGACGGTCGGCCTGCTGGCGCTGTTGCTTGCACTCGACTGGGGTGTTGATCGCGGCTGGACCGACCCGATTATCCTGTCCCTGTTCGGTGTGTCGGCGGCGGGGTTGATCGGTTTCGCCCTCTATGAAATCCGGGTCGGCGATACGGCTCTGATTCCCGATGCCGTCATGAAGAACCTTACATTCGCGATGGCCACGTTCACGACGCTTATGATCGCAGCCGTGTTTTTTGGCGCCCTGCTCTATTTGCCGCAGTTCATGACGAAGAGCCTGGGCTTCAGCGCTATTGGCTCCGGGGCCGGCTTGCTGCCGATGATGCTCACATTTGCGTTTGTCTCGTTCATTGCTGGACGGGCTTACGAAGTCCTGGGGGCAAAGCTCATAGTCTCGGCCGGGGCCGCGTTTCTGGCCGGCGGTATGTTTCTCCTGTCATCGATCCATTCGGGCACAACCTACGATCAACTCGTTCCCGGCATGGTCGTCCTCGGCATTGGCATCGGCCTGTTCTATTCCTCTGTAACGACCGCGGGTGTCACCGCACTCGACCCCTCTCGATCCAGCCTTGCCGGCGCTATCATCTACATGGCGAACGTCGCGGGCGGCGCAATCGGACTGGGCCTGAACACGGCAATTGTCGCGACCGCGACATCACTCACGGAAGGCATCCATACCGCCTTTCTAGTCAACGGTTCGCTGGCTGTTGTCGGGGTGGTGATAGCGCTGCTGTTTATCGGTGGTCCGATCGACACGAAACGCCTGCGCGAATTGCGCCATCACCATCGCGCTCATACCTGACAGGTTCTTCCGATCAGGTTAGTGCTTGCGACGGGCTGCTGCCGGTAACGAAAAATTGACCATACCGCATGCATACACGATGGCGTTGCAACACGTTCCAAGGGAATCGACGCCAACAAGTGATCATAGACGCGCGGACACTTGCTGAAGGTACAACACTCGAAAGCACCGTCTGCATAGCAGGTGCCGGCGCTGCCGGGCTGACGCTCGCCTATCACCTCGCCAAGAAAAGAATACCGGTCTGCGTTATCGAAAGCGGAGACCTGGAATTCGATAGCGCGACACAGGACCTCGCCTGCGGGCAGAGCGTCGGCCTGCCCTACGAACCGGGATCGACCCGTTATCGATTTTTCGGCGGAAGCACAAATGGGTGGGGTGCGCTTCTCAGACCAATCAGCGATCATTGTTTCGGTCGCCGGGATTGGGTCGCGAACACCGAATGGCCAATCCAGCGAAAACAACTCAACCCCTACTACGAGAGAGCATTTTCGTTCCTTGAAGTAACCGGTGATCAACTGGACGGTGACAAACGCCTGCAGCGCATCGGCAGCTCAGGAAGGGAACAACTTGTCATCGAAAATGGTTCTCTTGAAACCAGAATTTCTGCGCTGGCACGCCCCAGCATATTCAAGGACAAGGTAAGACCCGGGCTGCGGGAAGATGCCGGCGCGCAACTGCTTCTCAACGCAAATGTTGTTCGAGTTGATACTTCCGCCACGCCCGAGACAGTCAAAACGCTCACCCTGAAAACGCTGTGTGGCAAGACGCTCAGCTGCCGCGCAAAGATATTCATCCTCTGTATGGGCGGCATCGAAAACGCCCGGGTACTTCTACTCTCGAACGAGCACCAGAATGATGGGCTGGGGAATAGCCATGACCTTGTCGGCCGCTATTTCATGGATCACCCCCGTTTCATTTGCGGCCGCCTTTATCCTTCCGGCAAAAGCCATGGCTTTGAACACTACAATCCAACTTTTCGCTTCAGCGAAATGCCATCAATCGCATCGCTCAGCATCTCCGCGGCAATGCAAGAGAAGGAAGAACTTCTGGACAATCGATTTTACTTCATTCCCGTTTATCGCGGACAGGGTCATCCGGGGTTTGAAGAACTTGTATGGCTAAAATGGAAAATGCGCGCGACACGAAGCCTTTATCTCAAGGGTACAGATTTCAGGAAAATCCTGCGCGGCACGCCTTCAATTGCACTTGCGGCAGCCGGTCACAAATTACGGTCGGAAAGGCTCCTGAAACACTATGCCATTGTGCATACACTTGAGTCCGCACCCGACCGGAATAGCCGTGTCACGCTCGGAACACACCGCGACGCGCTTGGTTGCAACTGCGTGAGTGTCGACTGGCGGCTTGGTGAGATTGAGAAGCGGACGATCTTCAAGACCCAGGAAATCCTTACCGATATCCTGCAAAGCAGAAAGATCGGTACCGTGGAGACCGAGGAAAGCGTTCCCGGGTCTGATGCCCTGCCAGCCAAGTCATCCTGGCACCATATGGGGACGACCCGAATGAGTGCCAACCCCAGACACGGCGTCGTAGACGCCGACTGCCGGCTGCATGGAACCCGCAACCTCTATGTTGCTGGAAGTTCGGTTTTCCCAACCTGCGGCGATGATGTTCCTACATTGACGATTGTCGCCCTTGCAATCCGCCTGGCAGACCATTTGGAAGCACGGCTGACTTAGCTTCAACGACGTTGCACTTGACGGGAAGAATTGCCGAGGTTGTCTGATGCGAGCGCCCGGACTTTCATGCGTTCAAGCATGAATTCGGCAACTTGCTTTTCGCTATCCGCGTTCCAGTGCGGGTCGAACAGATGTCGGCCAAGCTCCGGCATGCGACCCTTGAATTCAGGCATGCTTTCGAAGAAGTTTTCAAGCTGGCTTACCAGCGGCCGATCGTTCGGAAGGCGAAAACTGTTGGTGTGAAAAAGAAAATACGACGCACCCACATTCTGCACTGCACGCCGCATCTGCTTCAGCGTATCTATATGTGCATCGAGTCGTTTCGACACATAAGGGTATTTTTCCGGGTCCAAGAGCAGCAGATTGAATTCGTATCTCCAGTGCAGGTAGTCAGGGTTTTGGCCCTCCAGCACCAGCCTCCGTTTTTCAACCTGGCTATCGACAATAAAAACCATGTTGAGGAGACTTCTGAGAACCAGCGGCCGTGGTTGCCTGGATGTTCGACTCCCGTAAATTTGGCCCGGCCTGTTCTGATCCGGATTCGCATCACGCTCCACGTGCTCACCGTCGCTCAGCCGTATTCGCGCATAGTCCTCAATGCGCTGGCCATCGACCACGGTTTCGCCGGGGAAAATAAAGTCGTCATTAAAATCGGTCGTGTCGTACAGATGGACGACAGATTGTGGCGGATGGGGCAGATTCGCCAATAAGTGTTTTAGGTGACGAAGCTGATAGTTTGTCCCGGTCCCGACAACACCGCATTTAAGGACACGAATTCCTGTACGGCGCTCGATGATGCTTGTCCACTTCGCCTCCAGGGGATTGTAGCCCCAGGTGAAACTGTCACCAATCGCAAGAATATAGGGTTCGCCCTTTCGGAGACGAACGGGCTTGTCGAAGCAACCGAGTTCATTTGAGAAAACTTTGTGACCTGGACCGCGGAATTCAAACCAGCTGAGCGGAAAATTCGGCTTAATGCGAACTCCAAACGTAGCATCGGAGACGTAGTAGTTGGAAGGGTTGTTGGCGGCCGGATTCCGTACCATTTCGAACCGCGTAAAACGCAAGCCGAACTCAATGATTACCAGCAGCACAACAATGACGCCGATATTCCATGCCGCAATTTTGAACCATTTCTTCACAGTACGATTTACCTCACTGGGCCTGGATTGAGGCCGGTCGACCAACTCGCGGCCGCCATGTGTTCGATTGAACAAAACGAATGTTCTGTGTTCAACAAGAATTCCTCGCAATCAACGTTATCAATCCCAAACATGGCAAATTTGTTGTCAGGCCAGTTATGCAGAAGGCCTCAACCAAACAGGCCAATGAGTGATTTGATGTCGGGGAATGTATAGTCGGGTTTCGGCACTTTTGGGCTTAAATCAATCCCGCGCCGGTTGATCCACGCCATATTGATCCCGAGCGGTTTGGCGCCAACCATATCAGTGAATTGGGACTGACCCGAATGGAAAATGCCATCGATCCCGACATCTGCATTTTTCAGCAGATAGCCAAACAATGATCCATCCGGTTTATAACCTTTTGCTGCTCCTGCCGTACAGACCAGCGAAAAAAACTCCCCAAAATCCCGCATGAGTGGAGTCATTGCCAGGAGGTCGTCATCAATGTTCGAAACGACGGCAAGCCGATACATCTTTCCTAATTCGGTCAGGGTCGGTACGACGTCGTCATAAAGTTCGAAGCTCCGAAATGAATCAAAATAATGCTGAATGGAATCCGGGTTTCCCTGTAGGTCAAATGCTTCGAACGCGTTTGACAGGGAAGCTTTGCAGATGTCGCGGTAGGGCCGATAGGCACTCCAATACCCTTCGATGTTCTTCTCCTCCCAATGCTCCCAGAACGCCTTCACATCAACATCCGCGCCTGACGCCTCATGGAGAATATGTTCGAACGCAGCGTAGGAACTATCCCGGACACTGATGAGTGTTCCGAACACGTCGAATGACAGAAGTTCGACAGCGGAAGTGTCAACTGCTTGTCCCATGTTCAGTGCTTCACGCCTTGCTGCCAACATTTACAGTATAGTTGAGCGCAAGCCGTCCACCGTCAGCGTATATGGTGGTGCCGGTAATGTAGCTCGCCTCATCACTTGCAAGAAATGCGGCGATAGCGGCCACTTCCGCGGGCTCACCAAACCGCCCGATTGGCGTACGTGAGAGAATGCGGTTTGAAACCGCTTCGTCCGTGGCAACCTCCTGGAGCATCTCTGTCATGATCGAACCGGGTCCAATGGCGTTAACGCGGATACCACGGGGCGCGAGCGCCAGAGCCATCGCCTTGGTCAATTGCGCCAGGCCGCCCTTCGCCACCGTGTAGGCGACATGGTCGGGCAGCGCGAAGACCGCGTTGATCGATGACATGTTGACGATAGCACCGGGCGGTTTCCCTTCCTCCACCTGTGCCACCATTTGCCGGGCCACGGCTTGCCCCACAAGGAATGGACCCTTGAGATTGGTCTTGAGGACCGCTTCGAACTGATCCTCTTCCAATTCGAGGAACGATGCGCTGTCGAGCATGGCGGCATTGTTGATGAGAACGTCTATTCCCTCATATGCGTCGAGTGTCTCGGCTATGAGGTTGTGGACGTCGAGCCGCTCGCCGACGTCGCACTCGACGAAGATGGCGGATTGGTTCCCGTCGGCAAGCTTTTCAGCAGCACTCTGGCCGCCCTTTTCGTCAATGTCAGCCAGCACGACCTTTGCGCCTTCAGCAACGAAGCGCTCTGCACAGGCATATCCTATGCCACGTGCGGCACCGGTGATGATCGTAACCTTGTCCTTCAAGTCCATGAGCCGCGCCTCCCCACGCGTATCCATGGAGGCTATTGTGCACCTCAGCGTGGCGCAAGAGCCGCGAGCGCAACGACGGCAAGCATCGACAATGCCATGACGATATTAATGATGAAATGCGTGCGTGGCGCGAGATTGAGACGCTGAACCGTCACACCTGCAGCAAGCCAGCCAAAGTGAATCGGGATCCAGATGGCATTCATGATTGCGAGTTTGATCAACGTTTCGGCCGGAAGGCTCTCCGGCCAGAAGGCGAACCCACTGAAGAATGCGGTGTTAACCGCATAGGCCTTCGGATTGATTGCCTGCAGGAGAATGCCGGAGATAAACCCTGGAGCCGTTGGCGCCTTGATGAACGCGATTTGCGTGCCTGAAAACGCAATGCGGGAAGCAAGAAAAAGCAAGTAGCCGGCAGAGGCAAAGAGAAAAATTGTCCGAAGCGCGGGGTTGGACAACATCAGGGCGGCAAGCCCGGAGATGACTGCTATCGAAACGAGATTGGTGCCAATGAAGAGACCGGCAAAATAGCGCACAGCCTTTCGGTAGCCATAAGCCGCACCAACACCAGCCAGAGAAAGGACACCGGGACCTGGAGTTATGAATAGGAAGAAGACGGCAAGCGCGAAGGAAATCATTGCCGCTGTATATGGCGAAGCTGGTCACGCGCCAACAATTTCAGCAAGATCTGTTTCATGCGGCTGTTACTGTTTGTAGCGCTCAAACAGGTCCACCAGCTCATTAAATTTTTCCCGCTGCTGCTTGGCGCTACCACTTTTTATGGCTTCGACCACGCAGTGGTCGGCGTGGTCTTTCAGGACTTCCGTCTCAACCTTATTGAGAGCCGACTTGATTGCCCGGAGCTGAGTCAGAATGTCGATGCAATAGCGCTCATCCTCGATCATCCGAGCAATTCCGCGCACCTGCCCCTCGATGCGCGACAACCTGGAAAGACAGTTCTGGTGGCGTGGTTTCATGGGATCTCGTTCTTCCGGAGTTTGCTGAGAGATTTCAAGGTTGAATCCATAGGAACCATCACATACCCTATAGGGGTATAAGGTATGTGACAACCCCGCGAACCAACGAGTGCCAGACATGACCGAGAGTTGCTGCGACAACCAGGACAGGGCCAAAACTAACCAGGCTGCCGACACGGCCGTCGATCCGGTGTGTGGCATGACGGTGCAAATCCCGGACGCCACGTACAAGGCAACTCATGACGGCGTGCACTATTATTTCTGTAGTGAGGGCTGCAAGATCAAGTTCAGCGCAGAACCGGACAGGTATCTGGGCGAACGCAAAGAGCCGGAACCGGCGCCACCTGGCACGCTTTACACCTGCCCGATGGACCCGGAGATCGTGCAGGAAGGTCCCGGCACGTGCCCCATCTGCGGCATGGCGCTCGAACCCATGGGGCCTCCGGACGCGGATGCAGGACCAAACCCCGAACTCCTTGATTTCACGCGGCGGTTTTGGGTTGGACTTGCGCTTGCAATCCCACTGCTGATTATCGCCATGGGCCCAATGGTCGGGCTACCGATCCGAGACTGGCTTGGCCACCGTGCCGCTGCCTGGCTCGAACTCGTGTTCGCCTCGCCGGTCGTATTGTGGGTGGCAAAACCCTTCTTCGAACGATGCTGGGCTTCTTTCGTCAATCGCGCCGCGAACATGTGGACGCTCATCGGCATCGGTGTCGGCGCCGCCTATCTCTATTCGCTCGTGGCGGTCATCGCGCCCGGGCTGTTTCCGGAAGCCTTCCGAGACGCCTCCGGCAATGTCGGGGTCTATTTCGAAGCAGCTGCGACGATCATCGTCCTTGTCCTGGTTGGGCAAATCCTCGAGCTCAGGGCACGCGAGCGCACCGGCGGCGCAATCCGGGCACTGCTCAACCTGGCGCCGAAGACGGCGCTACGCGTTACGCCGCACGGTAATGATGAGGAAGTGCCCCTCGATGAGATACAGGCCGGCGATCGCCTACGCGTTCGCCCTGGCGAGGCCATCCCCGTGGACGGTGTGGTCGTCGAGGGACGTTCGTCCGTGGACGAGTCCATGCTGACTGGCGAAGCGCTGCCCGTTGAAAAGACCGATGGAGATTCTGTCACGGGCGGGACGCTCAACAAGTCCGGCAGCTTCATCATGGAGGCGAAACGTGTCGGCGCAGAGACTATGCTGTCGCAGATCGTGAACATGGTGGCGGACGCGCAGCGCAGCCGCGCGCCAATCCAGAGGCTGGTGGATGTCGTGGCCAGCTATTTCGTACCCACAGTTGTCGCTGCGGCCATTGCCGCCTTCATCGTCTGGTCGATCTGGGGACCGGAACCCGCAATGGCCTACGGGTTTATCGCAGGTGTTTCCGTGCTCATCATTGCCTGTCCATGTGCGCTGGGGCTTGCCACACCCATGTCGATCATGGTTGCGACCGGGCGAGGCGCACAGGCCGGCGTACTCATCAAGAACGCGGAGAATTTGGAACGTTTCGCTGCCGTGGACACACTCATTGTCGACAAGACGGGTACGCTGACCGTCGGAAAACCACAACTGACGGACGTGATCGCGTTCACTCGGCACAAGGAGAACACGGTTCTCGAGATCGCTGCGGCCTTGGAACGCAGCAGCGAACATCCACTCGCTGAAGCCATCGTCGAGGGAGCCCGTGCGCGAGGCCTAAAATTACCGAAATCGAGCACCTTTGAAGCTGTTACCGGCAAGGGCGTCAGGGGCAAGGTCTCCGGCAGCTCTTCAGCGCTCGGAAACGCGGCCATGATGGAAGACGAACTCGGCCTCGACGTAAGCGCATATGCAGAACAGGCGGACGCGCTGCGCCGTGAGGGCAAAACAGCCATGTACGTGGCAATTGGCAAAGCGGTTGCCGGGATTATCGCCGTCGCCGACCCGATCAAAGAAACGACTGCAGCTGCGCTGGAAGCACTCCATAAAGAAGGGCTGCGCATTGTCATGGTAACGGGCGACAACGCCCGTACCGCGAAGGCAATTGCCGACCAACTTGGTATCGACAAGGTTCGCGCCGATGTGCTGCCGGACGAGAAAGCTGAAATCGTGAGAGAGTTTCAGCAGAATGGCGCAAAAGTCGCCATGGCGGGAGATGGCGTGAATGATGCACCTGCCCTTGCCCAGGCTGATGTCGGAATTGCTATGGGTACCGGTGCGGATGTCGCCATCGAAAGCGCCGGGATCACGCTCCTGAAAGGCGATCTCAATGGCATCGTGCGGGCACGAAAATTATCCGAGGCCACACTCCGAAACATCAAGCAAAACCTGTTTTTCGCCTTTGCATACAATGCTGTAGGTGTTCCCGTCGCCGCCGGCATACTCTACCCGGTGACGGGCATGCTTCTTTCCCCGATGGTCGCGGCGGCGGCTATGAGCCTGTCTTCCGTCTCTGTGATTGGCAACGCGCTGAGGCTGCGAAACACGGACCTCTAGCGTTCGCGCAACGCTCAAATACGGAGTGGGAGTGTTTGGGTATCGCTGAGAATTCGTCAGCCGTGCCACATTACCGCCAAACAAACGGCCAGAAATGCAACTGGGGGGCTCCACAACTTGTCAGGAGGGAAAGACAAGGATGAGGTTCACAGCAAAAATACATATTTTTGTTGGGCTGATGCTCGTGTTCGCGATTGCGGGCACGGCCTATGCTCAACAACGCCAGTTGACCGGTTACGAAAAGCAGCGGTTTGAGCGCAACCGAAGTGCGGTGAGCATTATCGGTGGCGGTATCAACGGCACATACATCCGCTATGCAACAGACATTGCGAACGAGCTAGATGACCTGAAGGGCAACGATATGCGTGTCCTTCCGATTATCGGTCGCGGCGGCGGGCAGAATGTTATCGACATTCTGTTCTTGCGCGGCATAGACATGGGATTGACGCAACAGGATCATCTGTCTTTTTTCAAAAATCTCGATCCCGCACTCTACGGCGATATAGACAATCGTATTCGCTATGTCACCAAACTCTATAATTCCGAATATCATCTTATTGCCCGCACCGACGTTAAGACATTTGAGGATCTGCGAGGAAAGACCGTAAACTTCTGGCGGCCCTGGAGTGCAACGGACATCGGCAGTCAGACAATATTCCGTCTGATCGGCGTAGACGTGAAACCGATTTACATCGACACCGCCAAGGCGCTTGAAAAGGTCAAGAGCGGCGAAATAGCGGCGACGGTTTTGCTCGCGGGTGCCCCGGTTCCGGGTTATGCCAAGCTGAAGAAGGAAGACGGCCTTCATATCGTGCCGCTCGGACCCAACAGTCTGACACCGGCGCAGAATTCAAAGCTGCTTGAAGTGTATCTGCCGACCAAACTGACCCACCAGCAGTATCCGAACATTATTCCGGAGGGTCAGGTGGTAGAGTCATATGCGAGCGGCGTCGTCCTCGCCGTCTACAACTGGAAAGAAGGGTCTGACCGCTACAAGAAAGTGGCGCGGTTCGTCAACCGGTTCTTCACCAAGTTTCCGAACTTGCAGAAACCGCCGCGGCATCCGAAATGGAAAACGGTCAATCTGGCCGCGAAAATACCGGGTTGGACACGATTTAAACCTGCTGAAGAATGGCTGAATAATCCGGCAAACAGGAAGAAGCCTGCCAGCGCGAGAGATGCGTTCGCCGCATTCGTGAAAAAGAATGGCGGAACCGGTCAGAACTACTCCGACAAAGAGCTTGAGGTGCTGTTCAAGAAGTTCTCTGCGTGGTGGGCGACGCAGCAATAGCAGCACTTTTTCATTTTCACATCACGGGACTGGTCCATAACAGGGCCGGTCCCGTTTTTTATTTGGCGGGTTCCGAAACCAGCAGCCAAAGTCCGTGCTATTGTCACGCACGAGAGACTCACCACACGACGCCCCTTTACTGATTCGCCCATGCTGCCGACCACCGGAATATCCAAGATTGCAGAGACCCTGCGCTCGCCTAATTACGGCAGCTACGTTGTCGGTAATGGAATTTCCCTGATCGGAACGTGGATGCAGCGAATTGCAGTTGGCTGGCTCACATGGGAGTTGACCGGCTCGCCTATCTGGCTCGGCATCATTGCTTTTGCAGATCTCTTCCCCGCAGTCATTCTCGGGCCCATCAGCGGCGCGATCGCCGACCGGCGCGATCGCTTACGGCTGGTCCAGGTCTCCCAGGGGTTCTCGTGCCTCCAGGCCGTTACCTTGTTCGCCCTTGCTGTTACCGGAAACATCAGTGTCGTCGCTCTCGCCACACTTTCCCTGTTCCTCGGGATCGTCACCGCGGTCAACCAGCCCGCCCGTCTCGCCCTTGTACCGAGCCTTGTCCAAGCGCATCAGTTGAACTCTGCAATTGGCATCAATTCAGTGATCTTCAATCTGGCCCGTTTCATCGGCCCAGCAATTTCCGGTGTAATCATCGCCAACGGACACGTCTCCTGGGTATTTGCCATCAACGCGGTCTCCTTCGGGTTCTTTTTGTTCATTCTGCTGAGACTGCGCCTCACAAGGCCCTTCAAAACGAACCGTACCCGCAAGCGCTTTCTGGCGGAACTTTTGGACGGATTCGCCTACGCGGTCCGCGACACGCATATTTCTGCTCTGCTGCTGCTCCTCATTGCCATCGGCCTCGGTGTGCGGCCCCTGGTTGAACTGCTGCCGGGGCTCGCCTCGGCGGTATTCTCAGGCGGGCCGCAGACCCTTGCACTGCTGACGGCAACCCTCGGTGCCGGCGCGATCGTGGGCGGGCTCTGGCTTGCCGGTCGAGACCATGAGGGCGACCTCTCCTGGACCGTCCTGGTCGCTGCCCTAGCGCTGGGATTGGCTTTGCTTGTCTTCGTCAGTTCAACCTCGCTCTGGGTTGCCGTCCCCGCCATGGCCGCTCTCGGACTTGCCATGTCAATCACAGGTGCCGGCATCCAAACGCTCCTGCAGCTCTATGTTGATAGCGACATGCGCGGGCGCGTGCTCAGTCTTTATGGACTGATTCTGCGGGGCGGTCCGGCCATTGGCGCTCTGACAATGGGCTGGCTCGCGGAGTTTTTCGGCCTGCGCTGGCCGTTGGCTGGAGGGGCCGTACTACTGGCGGCGGCGGCACTGTGGCTCATGGTCCGGTCGCGCAAAAATACCTGACAGCCGCTTTCTGACTTCGCGTCCACAGGGGTTGATCCCTCAATAATGACCGAATTCGGGCACAGCCGCGACAGCGCGCCGCATGACTGATCCGGTTAGAGCGGGACTGCGTAAACCGCTCATCCAACCCCAATGGAAAGGAAACTACCAATGACGCTTCTTCGCAATCTGATGGTTGCCGTCCTATTGATCCTGCCGGCCTCGTTTGCTCAGGCGGGTAACAAGGACATCGTTGATACGGCCGCAAGCGCTGGCCAATTCAATACGCTGGTTGCCGCCGTTAAAGCAGCCGGTTTGGTTGATACGCTCAAAGGCAAGGGCCCGTTTACAGTGTTCGCGCCGACTGATGACGCATTTGCCAAGCTTCCGAAAGGCACGGTGGAAGATCTTCTCAAGCCGGAGAACAAGGAGAAGCTCGTTGCAATCCTGACGTATCATGTGATCCCTGGCAAAGTGATGTCGGGCGATATCGCAGGCAAGAAGGCCGACGTGAAAACGGTTCAGGGCTCCAACCTGTCGGTCAATGCCACCAAAGGCGTGATGGTCGACAACGCGAAAGTGACCAAGGCCGACATCTCCGCCTCCAACGGCGTAATCCACGTGATCGACACGGTCGTTTTGCCGAAGTAACAGCCCGGCAAGGAAAGAACGACACATTTGGGCAGCGGGCATGCACCGCTGCCCATTTGACGCCTTCACTAACTACTCAAGCCGCCTCATCCGCCTTCGGCACCAGGAATCCGGATGGTTCTCCCAGCAGCGTGGTTCGCAACATCCGGCGCGGCTTCGTTTGATCGAAGTCGGCAAGCGCGACATGCATGGTTGTGCGATTGTCCCACAGGACGAGATCACCAGTATGCCAGCTATGCCGGTATACATTCTCATGCCGGGTCGCGTGCCGGCACAGATAGTCGATAATCGGCCGACTCTCCGCCTTACTCATTCCGTGAAAGTGAGAAGCGCGCTCGCTGACATAGAGCGCCTTAAGGCCGCTTTCCGGGTGAACACGCACGGCCGGGTGGGCAATCGGCGGATTGAGCAGGCGCAGTTCCGCCGTCTTTTCCGAATTCTGCCTGCCGACAAGGCTAAAATCGAACACGGCATGCAACCCCTCAACGATTTCCTTCATCGTCGGCGAGAGCTCGTCGTAGGCACGAACCATATTGCAGAACATTGTGTCGCCGCCGACGGGAGGCTTTTCTACACAATAGAGCATGGAGGAGGCGGAGGGACGGTTCGTGTAGGCATAGTCCGAATGCCAGTTGCGTCCAGTGTTGCGCGTTTCAGACGGTTTCCCGTTCTTCGGCTTGTTTGTGACCTCGAGAAGTTCGGGATACCCTTCAAGGCGATCAAACGGCGTCGCCTCATGGATGTCCAGTTCACCAAAAAGCCGGGAGAACGAGATGTGTTCCGCTGGGCTCCAGTCCACATCCCGAAATAGCAGGATATGGTGCTCATTCCATGCACCGCGAATGGCTGCAGTCTGCGCGGCGGTGAACTCCCCGGTGATGTCCAGCCCGCAGACCTCCGCGCCCAACGCATTGGACAATGGTCTCAAATCCAGCTCGGGCACTTTCCGCTCAACCACCTCTCTCCCCATTCCTTACGCTGGAATACCCCTTCCCTTCAGCGCATCCGTGATCTCGGTGAGGATCACCGGATCGTCGATGGTCGCTGGCATCTTGTAGTCCTCTCCATCCGCGATACAGCGCATGGTGCCGCGCAGGATCTTGCCTGAACGCGTCTTGGGAAGACGTTGTACCGCGAGGACAAGCTTGAATGCAGCAACCGGGCCGATCTTCTCGCGTACCAGCGTGATCACTTCTTTTTCTATGTCCTCCGGGTCGCGGTTCACGCCCGCATTCAACACCAGGAAACCTGCCGGTATCTGTCCCTTCAGCTGATCGGCAATGCCGATAACCGCACATTCGGCCACATCTGGATGCGCGGCGACGACTTCCTCCATTCCACCCGTGGAAAGCCGGTGACCGGCGACATTTATGATGTCGTCGGTTCGCGCCATGATGTAGACGTAGCCATCTTCGTCGAGGTATCCCGCGTCGGCCGTCTTGTAGTATCCGGGATACTCATCAAGGTAGCTCTCTTTGAACCGTTCATCCGCGTCCCACAGCGTGGGCAGGCATGACGGCGGCAACGGTAGCTTGATGGAGATCGCACCGATCTTGCCGGCTTCGACCTGATTGTTGGCCTCATCGAGAATGTGGATTTCATATCCGGGCATGGGAACCGTGGACGACCCGTGCTTTACGGGAAGTGCACCGAGACCCATCGGGTTGCCGGCAATGGTCCATCCGGTTTCCGTCTGCCACCAATGATCAATGACCGGGACTTTCAGATTGTCTTCAGCCCACTGGATGGTATCGGGATCCGCCCGTTCACCGGCGAGAAACAGAATGCGGAAATTGGAAAGGTCATACTTGCCAATAAACTCGGCATCCGGGTCTACCCGCTTGATGGCACGGAAGGCCGTGGGCGCGGTAAACATCGCCGCCACCTTGTGCTCCGAAATCACGCGCCAGAACACGCCCGCATCCGGCGTGCCGACCGGCTTGCCTTCGAACATGATGCTGGTGTTGCCATGCAGCAACGGCGCATAGACGATATAGGAATGTCCTACGACCCAACCGACATCAGACGCGGCCCAATACACCTCGCCCGGGTCGACGTCGTAGATGTTCTTCATTGACCAGTAGAGCGCCACCATGTGCCCACCATTGTCGCGCACCACGCCCTTGGGCTGGCCAGTGGTTCCCGAGGTGTGGAGGATATAAAGAGGATCGGTGGCAGCGACAGTAACGCATTCAGCTCGCCTGCCGTCCGCTTTGGCTTGCGCCACGGTTTCTGCCCAGTCGTGATCACGCCCCTCGATCATTGAGGCGGTCGCCTGTTCGCGCTGGAAGATCACGCAGGCCGATGGCTTCGATGACGAGTGCTCAATAGCCTCATCGAGGAGCGGCTTGTATTCGATTACCCGACCAGGCTCGATTCCGCATGAAGCAGTCAGGATGACCTTAGGCTCGGCGTCGTCGATGCGGATCGCAAGTTCATTGGGCGCAAACCCACCAAACACCACCGAGTGGATCGCACCGATGCGCGCGCATGCAAGCATGGCGAACGCAGCCTGCGGGATCATCGGCATGTAGACGATCACTCGATCGTCCTTTTCCACGCCTAGATCCTGAAGGACGGCTCCAAGTGCCGATACTTCGTCGAGGACTTGAGAATAGGTAAATTTCTGTTGCGCACCGGTAATCGGACTGTCGTAAATCAGCGCAAGCTGATCACCACGTCCGCGTTCCACATGCCGGTCGATGCAGTTGTAACACGTGTTGCATTCCGCCCCAACGAACCAGCGCCCGTAAATTCCCGCATCCGCGTCAAAAACCTTGTCGGCCGGTTTCACCCAGTCGATGGATTTCGCCGCCTCGCCCCAGAACCCCTCCGGATCCTTCAGCCAGCTCTCATAAACTTCTCTGTACCGGCTCGCCATTGCGCCCTCCCCTGTTACCGTCGGACGGATCTACCGAATTCATGGTCGACCACCCCACAGCTTCTTTTTATTCAATTCCATTCTGGCGCGCGAGGGGGTCTGCAACAAGTGCCGCAGGCGACTTTCGCACTAGCCCGAAAGCCTAATGGGCGGTAGAAGCGCGGAAATCCCGCTCCTGCCCTGATTGATCGCGCCAATGATCACCGACCCAAACTTTTACGCCGTTGCAATTCCCGCGATCATTCTGGTGGGGCTAGCCAAGGGCGGATTCGTCAGCGCGCTCGGTATGCTTGGTGTACCGCTGATGGCCCTGGTGATCTCGCCAATCCAGGCTGCCGGCATCTTGCTACCGATCCTGATTGCCATGGACGTGTTTGCGTTGTGGAGCTATCGCGGCGTTTATGATCTTCCCAATCTGAAAATCCTCATTCCCGCAGCGCTTGTTGGCATTGGCATTGGCTACCTGACAGCCGCCTACGTGTCCGAAGGCCATGTGCGGCTGATCGTCGGGTTCATCGCACTTCTTTTCACCCTTGATTATTGGATTGGGTGGCGCGGCTCGAAAACGACGCAACCGAACGCCGCCAAGGGTGGGTTTTGGGGTGCAACCGCCGGATTTACATCCTTTGTATCCCATGCAGGCGGACCTCCGCTGCAGATGTACCTCCTGCCCCAGCGGCTGAAGCCAAGGCTGTTTGTCGGCACCAGCGTCATCTTTTTCACCGCCGTCAACTTGCTCAAGGTGCTCCCCTATGCCGTTCTCGGCCAGCTCGACACCACCAATCTCACAACTTCGCTGGTGCTATCACCCCTTGCGCCGTTGTCTATTTTTGCCGGCGCGTGGCTGGTGAAGATGCTGCGTATGGAGACTTTCTACCGCTTTGCCTACTTTGCGATTTTTATCATCTCGCTCAAACTCATGTGGGATGGGGTAGTCGCGCTGTTCAGTACTTAGTTCCAATGATTGCAACGCTCTGCCAGCACGGCTAGCTTTTGGTTAAAGGGAGGCGTCATGGCCAAGAATCCGTTTGAAACTGATCTCGATCCAAACCCGGCCAACCACCAGCCGTTAACGCCGCTTTCGTTTCTCGACCGTTCGGCGCGGACCTTCCCGGACCGGCTCGCAATCATCCACGGCAATGCCCGTGTTACCTATGGCAACTTTTACGCCCGCTCACGCAAGCTCGCCTCCGTTCTTGAAAGGAAGGGTATAGGCAAGGGCGACGCGGTTTCCGTTATGCTGTCCAACACTCCACCGATGCTTGAAGCGCATTACGGTGTTCCGATGACGGGAGCGGTTCTGCATTGCATGAACACGCGCCTTGATGCAGCGGTCATTGCATTCCAGCTCGATCACGCAGAAACCAAAGTCCTCATTACAGACCGGGAGTTTGCCGAAACGGTCAGGGAGGCACTTGCGCTGGCCACGGTTCAACCGCTCGTAATCGACTATGACGATCCGGAGTTCCCACAGGATGGTGAGTTGCTGGGCGAACAGGAGTATGAGGACTTCATCAAGGACGGTGATCCGGAGTTCCAATGGGCACCGCCGAAGAATGAATGGGACTCAATCTCGCTGAACTACACCAGCGGCACGACCGGCAATCCGAAGGGTGTCGTTTACCACCATCGGGGTGCCGCGCTCATGTGTTACGCAAACACGATCTCGACAGGCATGGGCCGCTTCCCCGTCTATCTGTGGACGCTACCCATGTTTCACTGCAACGGCTGGTGTTTCCCGTGGACGCTCTCCATGACGGCAGGCGTGCATGTGTGTCTGCGTTGGGTGCGCGCCAAGGCCATGTATGACGCAATCGCCGATCACAAGGTGACGCATATGTGCGGTGCGCCGATCGTCATGTCGGTACTGCTGCAGGGGAGCAAAGATGATAAACGCGATTTTGATCACCGTGTCTCCTTCGCCCATGCGGCCGCACCGCCGCCCGCTGCCGTACTGGCACAAATGAGTGACGCAGGCTTCAACCTCACGCATCTCTATGGGCTGACAGAGACCTATGGACCGGCCACGCTCAACGAGTGGAAGGAAGAGTGGGACACGCTGGACAGGCCCGAACAAATGGGCATGCGCATCCGCCAGGGCGTGCGTTATCCAGCGCTTGAAGACCTCACCGTCATGGACCCGAACACCATGGAGCGGGTAACGCCAAACGGTGAGACGCTGGGCGAGGTCATGTTCCGAGGCAATATCGTCATGAAGGGGTATTTGAAAAACAAACAGGCCACGCAAGATGCCTTCGCCGGGGGCTGGTTCCATTCCGGCGATCTCGGCGTGTTGCACCCGGATGGCTATATCCAGCTCAAGGACCGTTCCAAGGACATCATTATCTCCGGCGGCGAAAACATTTCCTCAATCGAGGTTGAAGATACGCTCTACAAACACCCCGCAGTGTCAGCGGCGGCTGTCGTCGCCAGGCCCGACGATAAATGGGGTGAAACGCCGTGCGCGTTCGTGGAGACGGCGGACGGAGCCGAAGTCAGCCCTGATGATCTTATCGGCTGGTGCCGCGAAAACCTGGCGCACTACAAATGCCCGCGACACGTGGTCTTCACAGAGCTGCCCAAGACCTCGACCGGCAAGATCCAGAAGTTCAAGCTGCGGGAAATGGCGAAGGAGATCTGAGCTTGAAATTTCCTGAAGTATTGAAACGGATTACGGGAATTAGCACACCAGTCTTCGGTGTGTCTTGGACACCTCCCGAGTCGGAGATAGCGGTCGCCAAGAAGGTTGTTACAAATCTGGAAGACCGGCGGGTTCTGTATAACCCTGATAAGTTGGAACTACCTCAGCACTGCGTTCAGTCCGTCATAGAGATAAGACATCTTCTATCGTCGATATTGGAGGATCTTTCAAATGACTCTGAACTAAATGCTTCAGTTCGAGCGATGCGTGCGGCCTGCCGTAAGTTTTTGGATGATGTGCAGAGTGATGATCGGATTGTGACTTATGGCGCGCATCTGAATCATTTTGCGAGTTGGCATTTCAATAGTGCACTTGGAGAAATGCGCGGTGTATTTGGTGTCCATCTTGCTATTTTGGCGGCGAAGTATGGGTTAGATATTGAGGACGACCTTGCAAAAATTCTCCCTGCAGGAACTGAAGACGAAGACGATCGCAATTAGCAACCCGTCATCCCGGACGATCGGCGGCCTGAGTGTCGAGTATGCCAATGATCTCGATCCGCCGTGCGATTCGGGATCCAGTATTTGCAGCGGCAGGTTTGGCACGTCTGATCTGGATTCCGGCTTTCGCCGGAATGACGATTAAATCACATCCTCAAAACATGGTTAATCAGGTGTTAACCGGCGCGGGCTGAAACTGAGCCCATGACGGCGATTCGACTGGGCTATGCGGAAAGGCGCGCTCTGCGCAAGGTGGTGCGCCACAACGGGACGTGTGAGCGCCGCAAGCTTTCGCGCACGCGCGCGAAGGGACTTATTGAACAGGGCCTCTTGCAGGAAACCGGCGACCGCTATCATATTACCTTGAGAGGTCAGGTCGAACTGCTCCGCTATCGCTACTATGATGTTTCCGCGAGCAGGCCGGTGATCTCACCGCCCGAAACCGGCAAAGATCCCCGCAAGAAGATATTCGGATAACGCCTAATCCGTACTCGGCGGCTCAGCGCACACCATCTCATATGGATAGCGCTCCTTCAGCGTGCCGTAGTGCTCAAACACGTCGAGAATGACCTCATAAGCCGGTTTCGTGATCTCCACATGCGGGGTCCAGCTACCGAGTTGCTGGTAGGTTTCGATGCATTTGGCCAGAACATCCTCATCGATGTTCGGGAAATAGGACTTCTCAGCCCTGGCGATTTCCGCCGCGGGCGTCTCGTTCATATAAACCCGTGTCTTCTTGTAGGCGCGCATGAACGCCTTCGCCATGTCTGTGCCAAGCCACTCGCGGGTCGAGGCGAGCGATGAGAACCCGCATGGGCCAATCTGTTTGCCTACCTGCGCGACGATATGGCCGACGCCATCCTTTTCGAGTTGCTGGGGGAACGGACCTTGCTGCTGGACATATTGCCCCTGTCCCTCGCGGAAAGTCTTGTCGATATCCGCTGCTCCGCCAGGCGTAATGGGAATGATCTTGTCGTAGTCGATACCCGCCTTAAAGCAGGCATATTTGAACATGGCGTTGGGCTGGCCACCCTTGAACATAACGACTTCAGCGCCTTCAAGTTTGTCCCAAGTGAAGTCCGGATCCGCTTCACGGGCGGTAAGGAAGAAGCCGTCCATCTCGTTAATCTGGGCAAAATGCACCGCGTTGGGCGTTTCGCCTTTGGCAAGCGAGTTGAAACCCTGGCTTAGAGCGGACTGGATGATGTCAACATCTCCAGCCTCAAGCGCAGCGATCGCCGAGACGCCGGGAGGTGAAACGGACCAGTCGGGATCAAGCCCTTCCTCTTTCAGGAAGCCACCGGACATGGTCGAGATAAGCGGTGAATAAAAGGCAGAGAACAAGGTGAACTGAATTCTGATTTTTTCCACGGCGTTAACCCCTGGTTATGCGGCCTGCGACCACTGTGTATCCGGGGTCGTAAGCTATAGAGGCATACCAATGAAGTCCAACCGTCTTCAGCGCGCAACACTTGTGCCGCTGGCCTCCTCGGGCCGGATAGGGATAATGTCATCCCCCGGCACGGAGACGTTTCCCCACATGTCCGAGCAAAGGCTCATCTCCAACACCGCCCGGCTGTTCTATCTCGGGCTCGGCTGGCTGTTTTTCAGTCTGGGCGTGGTGGGCGCGTTCCTGCCGGTGTTGCCAACAACACCATTCATGATCCTGGCACTGTGGGCCTTTTCAAACAGTTCAGAGAAACTCCGCGCCTGGCTCTACAATCACCGTGTGTTCGGTCCGCCCCTGCAGCGCTGGCAGGAACACAAAGTGATCTCGGTGCGCGCCAAAATGGCGTCTGTTGGCGCAATGAGCGTCAGCTTTACCTATCTGGCCTTCTTCACTGATTTGTCCTGGCCGTGGTTATTGGCGACTGGTGTGCTGATGGCATATGGCGCCTGGTATGTCCTATCCAAATCAAGCAACCTCCCTGAGAACCGGACTGGCAAAGATTAGAGTCGATAGACGCGTGTCGCCGTGTCGTGGAAAAGCGCTGCTTTTTCGCTCACCGAATAGTCTTTTGTGAGTTTCTTGAAGGCATTCCAAACGACCGTGTAGCTGCAGCTCACCTTGTCCACCGGAAAATTGGATTCGAACATGCAACGCTCAACGCCAAATTGCTCGATGGTGTGCTCGAAATTACGCCGCGTCGCCTCCAGCAACTCATCACTTGTGGGCGGTACAGGGCGCTCGTGCCAGCCAAACCCGTTTATCTCCATATTGAGCCCACCCAGCTTGGCATAAACATTCGGGCAGGCGGCAAGTTCGTTTATCATTCCCCTCCAGTCCTCAAAAACCTCATCAGATTTGCCCGCATAAGGACCCACGCCAACGGGTCCACCAAAGTGGTCGAGTATGATTGTCGTATCCGGAAAGGCCTGTGCCAGGCTTGTCGCTTCGGCAATCTGCGGGTGGCAGCACCACACCTCGAAGCTGAGTTTTCGGGGTCCAAGATGGGTGAAGCCCGCGCGGAAATCATCGCGCAGCATGAGGTGTTGCGGCGGATTGCTGCGGTGATCGGCGACCAGCGGGTTCTCGTGCCAGAGCGTGCCGAGGCGAATGCCGCGAAAGCGTCCCTTTCCGGCATCGATTTGCGCATCAAGTACATCCGCCACTGCATCGCCGGTCTTGAGATCTGCAGTTCCAACAATGCCGGCCGCAATCCTATTGCGTGCTGTTTCGCCCGCGTCCGCCTGTTCGGCAATCCCCACAACAAATTCGGTTTCACCGACGCACCGGAACTCTTCCGGACCATCTTCCCTGAATTCTGCGCCGCACTCGATAAACACGGTAGAGACAATGTTGTGACCGCCGGATATATCTTCCGCGATTTCGTCCAACATGTAACAGGACTGGACACCGCCCTCGCGATATCTCCAGAGATGATGATGCGGGTCGCAGATCGGCAAGTCCGGCTCAAGCGCGTCCTCCTGAACCAACTCCAGCCATTCCTGATTTAACGATTGTTCGACCAACTGATCCTCCTGCCCATGCTTTGTGTTTAAGATTTCGCGCAAAATGCGAAAAATACCCACTCTGTAGCCCGTACTGACAACATATTGGCAATCGTGGCAAAAGCGCCACGATCACAACAATTTAACCACCCACTATATACTGCCAGTTGTATGCGCAACGGCGGTTTGGCATTGTGCGAACGATTCGAATGTATCGAATGTCAAAAAATCCAGCGATTTGCAGGATGTTGTCGAGCAGGGATTATCAACCATGAAAACGCTTGTTCGTGTTGCGTCGGTAGCGGTTTTCACGGCCGGGTTCGGCCTCCAGGCAGGCGCGGAACAGACAGCCGAGGGCGACTCCGGAGTTACCGCTTCTATTTCTGAACCGGCGACAACGGACGTCAAGGCGCCGGCAATTACTCAGGAAGAATTCAATCCGGCCGTTGCGGGGCTCGTCCATGAGGCGCTTGGGGAAACTCCTGATGGCGAGAGCCGAGAAGTGCTGGTTCATCAGGCATTGCGGGCATTTTATGCTGGCAGTCATGCGGCACCCATCTGGGTGAGTGAAAATGGACCCAATCAAAAGGCCCGTGACGCAGCAAAAGAAATTGCTTCAGCCGACGCATACGCTCTCGACCCAAAGGACTACGACCTGCCCGATGTCAGCAGCACCGCGCGCTCCCGCGAGGCGCTCGCCAAGCTCGAACTCAAAATGACCCGTGCGATGCTGAAATATGCCCATCACGCGAAAGCCGGGCGGATCAATCCGGCTAAGGTTGGGCATAGCCTCAATCATCCCAAGTCCCTAAAGAACCCTCGCGCGTTCCTGGAGCAGCTGCAGGCGGGTGACAACGCGGCAACCCTGTTGCGCGATTTGCATCCCAAACATCCACAATTTGTGCAGCTCAAGAAAAAACTCGCAGAACTGCGCGGCGGCGGCAGCGAAAAGCCGCGCACCAGGATTCCAGACGGTCCCGCGCTTCGCGTTGGCTCCTCTCATGAACATATTGCCCTGCTGCGAAAGCGGCTCGGCGTTGAGACTTCGGAGAATGGCGACGCGAACAAGTATGACAGCGTCCTGAAAGCCGCGGTAGTCAAGTTCCAGAAACAGAAGGGCCTGAAGCCGGATGGTGTTGTTGGCAACGGCACCCGCAATGCGTTCAATGGCAACTCGAGTGAGCAACTTATCGTTCGTGTCCTAACCAACATGGAGCGTTGGCGTTGGCTGCCCGACGATATGGACGGAGAAGCGGATATTTTCGTCTGGGCCAATATCCCTGAATTCCGAACCCGCGTTGTCAAGGCAGGCAACGTGGTGTTCGACGAACGGGTGATCGTCGGAAAAACCAACAAGAAAACACCGGTTTTCTCAGACGTGATGGAGTGGATTGAGTTCCACCCCACATGGTACGTGCCGAACTCCATCAAGGCGGAAGACATTGGCCCGAGCTTGCGGCGCACAACCAGTCGTGTGATGGAGCGCTATCATTTGAGGCTCAATTGCGGACGGCACGGTTCCGACTGGAAGACGATCGATTGGAACAAGGTCGACATTCGCAAATGCGCCGTCAGCCAGCCCCCAGGCGAGCGGAGCGTGCTCGGTGACTTCAAGTTCAAGTTTCCTAACGGCCACGACGTTTACATGCATGACACGCCGCAGAAGAAGCTGTTTGGCACGACTACCCGGACCTATAGCCACGGTTGTGTGCGCATACAGAACCCGCGTCGTATGGCTGAAGTTCTGCTTGAGCACGACAAGGGCATGCCATCGACGCGCATTGGCCAGATCCTGAAAGGTCCCAAGCGGCTGCATAAGGAAAACCTGAAGCGCCATGTGCCGGTTCACATCACATACTTCACCACCGTGTTCGACAAAGACGGAGTGTTCCAGGTCCGCTCCGACTATTACGGGCATGACCGGCGTTTGGCTCAGGCTCTTACAGGCAAGGGACACTTGTTGCCCGCACCGGCCATTGCCGCACCCCGCAAGCGTAAGCCGCGACGCACCAGAACGGCCCAGGAGACGCCCTGGACTAATGCATTCAGCGCAAACTAGTCTGCGATCCAGACAAAGAAAAACGCCGCGGGGCCTCCCGCGGCGTCTTCGTTCCAGCCAGTCAAGGTGAATACTGTCAGTTGGCCTCGATAACGTCGGCTTTCAGGCGTTCCAGCTCATCCTTGATGCGGAGTTTTTCACGCTTGAGTTCAGAGATGATCATAGTATCGACCGAAGGTCGGGCCATCTCATTCTCAATTTGCTGTTCTATCGCACGATGCTTGTCGGTCAATTCAGCGACATGTGCTCCAAGCGCCATTGGCTCCTCCGTAATAATCAGATTCGCAACCCTACAATTGTGACAAATCGACGAAAGATTGTCGAATCTGACAGGGAAATAAGGCACGTCTAAGGGGACGTCACTGCAGACAGCTGGACCTGCCCTTGCGCACATCGACGTTCGCCGCAATAATTCGACGTGAAGAAAGGTTCATGTTCCGAGGATGGTCGCAACTAAGAGGCATTGAATGGAGAATGAGGAGCGACGGCAGCTCCAGGAAACCCTGGCCAGACTGAAGCAGGAACATCGCGACCTTGACGGCGCGATTGACGCACTGGAAGCGTCAGGACACGGCGACCCGCTGCAACTCAAACGACTGAAGAAAAAGAAGCTTCACCTGAAAGACGAAATTTCACGGGTCGAAGACCAGCTTCTGCCTGATATCATTGCCTGATAGGGAGCAGACAAAGAGGCACTGTTGCAACCTGCGTTCGGCCTACTCTAGCCGTGCTTGCGTCGCGCCTTGCCCGCATACATGGCTCGATCCGCTCGCGCCATCGCGGTCGCATTTGTGTCGTTGTCGCGCAATTGCGTGGTGCCTGCCGTCAGAGACATAGGAATTTCCTTGCCCCCATATACCAGCGAACTGGATGCGAGCGCACGGGACAACTGGTCCGCTTTCTCTATTGCCGCCTTTTCATCGGCCCGGTGCAACAGGATCGCGAACTCATCACCACCGAGGCGGGCAACAACATCGGATCGGCGTACGCTGGCGAGAAGAATATCAGTCAGATGCATCAGCGCGGCATCACCCGTCGCGTGCCCGTGAATGTCGTTGATCGATTTGAAGTCATCGAGATCGATATAGATCAGACTGACATCGGTGCCGTGCCGTTTAACATATGCGAGTGTACGCTCCAGCTCACGGTCGAACCCGCGCCGGTTTAGGACCGGCAACAGAGCATCTTCGTCAACCTTGGTTTCCAGCTCGGTGACACGACGTTGCGCGGCAATAAGTTCATCTTTAACGCGATCAAGCTCAGCCACCAGCTCTCCGACCGCGGAACGCGCAGCAGGTGTCAGATCGCCCTTTGGTATATCGGGCAATTGCTGGGGAGCAGATGCCGTGCGCCGCGCAGACGTAACTTCATGCACCGGCGCCTGGCGTTCCACATCTTCCCGAATCGCTACTTTCTTGGCTTCTTTCGCCATATTCCCGCTATCCAAGCTCTTCGAATTGGCCCCGGTGCTGCAAAAACCCATCAGACGACTGCTTTGCGAAAATGTGGCCCGAAAGCCGTTAACAACCCGTTCACCTTGCCTGCCGGTTCACTAGTTTCCAACAGATGAGGGACCGCCTGCTTGCTAATCGATTCGCCACCCCTATAATCGCGCGCTTTCCGGGGTGAGGGAAAGACACAAACACTATGGGCAAATCCACACCGCTCGTCGGCATTATTATGGGATCACAGTCGGACTGGCCGACCATGCGCCATGCCGCTGAAGCTCTCGATGAATTGGAAGTCGCTTACGAATCGAGCATCGTTTCGGCGCATCGCACTCCCGACCGCCTTTACGACTATGCGAAAACGGCACAGAATCGCGGCCTTAAGGTCATTATTGCCGGCGCGGGCGGCGCCGCGCATCTGCCTGGCATGACCGCCGCTATGACGGCCCTGCCGGTACTTGGGGTCCCCGTCAAAAGCCGCTCACTGTCAGGCAACGACAGCCTGCTTTCTATCGTCCAGATGCCCGCGGGCGTTGCCGTTGGAACGCTCGCAATTGGTGATGCCGGCGCAACCAACGCCGGTCTGTTGGCAGCCCAAATCCTCGCACTTTCGGACACTGAACTTGCCGGGCGTCTTGCAGCCTGGCGCAAAGCGCGCACGGACGCGGTTGCCAAGAAACCTAAGGACGATGGCTAGCGGCCCCCTCACCCCCGGGAGCACGATCGGCATTCTCGGCGGGGGACAACTTGGCCGGATGCTTGCCATGGCTGCAGCCGAACTCGGGTTGAGTTGCCACATCTATTGCGATGAAGACAATGCACCAGCATTTGCGGTTTCCGCACATCAAACAGTCGGGGCCTATGACGATGAGGCGACCCTCCTGACCTTTGCCAAATCAGTGGATGTTGCCACGGTCGAGTTCGAAAATGTGCCTGCCGCGACCCTTGCAACGGTTGCGAAGGAGACGCCAGTCTATCCGCCACCACGCGCGCTGGAAGTCAGTCAGGACAGGCTTGCCGAAAAGACATTTGCAAGTGATCTCGGAATTGCCGTTGCTCCATACTGTGAAGTCACATCTATCGATGAGCTTGAGCAGGCGGTGCAATCGCTTGGGACGCCCACTTTACTGAAAACGCGGCGGTTGGGCTATGATGGCAAGGGTCAGGTGAAAATCTCGAACGGCACCAATCTCAACGAAGCATATGAGAGCCTGAACGGTGCCCCTGCGCTGCTTGAGAAATTTATCGGTTTTGACTGTGAGATCTCAGTGCTGGCTGTTCGAGGGCAGGATGGCGAGACCCGTTTTTATGACCCGTCTGAGAACCGTCATGAGAACCAGATCCTTGCCGAGGCGCGGGTGCCCGCACGGATTCCGGACCAGATCGCAGATGATGCCCGCGCCATTGCCCGACGACTCGTGGAGGCGCTTAACTATTGCGGTGTGCTGTGCGTGGAAATGTTCTATTGCGGCGATCAGGCCTCTGCACCGCTTATCGTCAATGAGATTGCCCCGCGCGTTCACAATTCCGGCCATTGGACGCTGGATGCCTGCATCATATCGCAATTCGAAAACCATATTCGCGCAGTGGCGGGCTGGCCACTCGGGGCGTGCGCGCGCCATTCCGATGCGGTCATGACCAATCTAATTGGCGACCAGGCAAGAGACTGGCCCGCACTCGCGGCTGAAGAAAATACCGGCCTGCATCTCTACGGAAAACGACAGATACGCCCCGGCCGCAAGATGGGGCACATCACGCGGCTGGTTGCTGGTTCCGGAGTTGAATAGAGAAGCGCCGGTTCAACGAATTGCCATTATTTACGGTGCATTCACCCCTTCCATGCTATGGACAAGGCTCCGCCCTTTTGTTACACGAAGCTCAATCAGGGTTGACCCGGTCGCTCTTGCGTTATCACGGGTGCCTACTGACTAGCGAAATTTGAGAGGAACTGACCGCGTGCAAGTCGTCGTCCGCGATAACAATGTTGATCAAGCGCTCAGAGCGCTGAAAAAGAAGATGCAGCGTGAAGGCATCTTCCGCGAAATGAAGCTTCGTAATTTCTACGAGAAACCGTCGGAAAAGCGGGCTCGCGAGAAAGCTGAAGCCATCCGTCGGGCACGCAAGCTTGCCCGCAAACGCGCGCAGCGTGAGAGCGGTGTTCAGCCCGCTAAGCCCGCTCGACCCGGAACCGCTCGGCGTTAAACGCCGATAGCGCGTTTCAGCTCCACTGCTTCTTTTCTGATCGTTGCAATATCTTCCGGCCGCGCTTTTGCGCGCCTAGGAGGAAACCATCTGCACGTGCGGATAGGGGATTGATACGCCTGCCTTGTCGAGGCTGTATTTGACGTCACGAATGAGATCCCACCTGCCCTGCCAGTAATCCTGCCGTTTGGTCCAGGCACGAAGCTCCAGATCGACCGAACTATCGCCGAGATTTTTCACATTCACCACGGGCGCCGGATCGTCGAGAACGCGCGCGTCCTTCTCCGCAAGCTTCAGAATAATCCCGCGCGCCTTGTCGATATCGTCGTCATAGGAAATGCCCACGACCAGATCGATACGCCGTGTGGGCAGCTTTGAATAGTTGGTGATGGTATCGGACCAGATTTTCGAGTTCGGAACCGCAATAAACAGCCCTTGCGCCGTCCGCATCCGCGTCATGAACATCCCGATTTCATCGACAGTACCGGAGACGGACGCGCATTCGATAAAATCACCAATCTTGAATGGACGCAGAAACAGCAGCATCAGCCCTGCGGCAACATTCTGCAGTGTGCCCTGAAGTGCCAGTCCGATGGCAAGACCCGCGGCACCGATAACAGCGATAATGCTTGTCGTCTGCACGCCAAATTCAGCGAGGACCAGAACAACCGTGAAGACCAGGATGGCATAGCGCACGATCTGCGACAGGACTGGAATGAGGGTCTTGTCGAACCGCTTTAATTTCTCCAGGCGATTGCGGATGATCCGGCTGACCCAGCTGGCAATGATGAAGCCGACGATCAGAATTGCGATTGCGCTGAATATGGTGACGGTATGCTCAAAACCGAACTTGAAAAGCTCGGATGCAAACGTCTTGTAGTCTTCTAGATTTTCAATTTCCTTCATCGCAGCCCCACTGCCCTGCGTTTCGCTATTTCTCTTACCACAATTGCCCCAAGCCGTTTCTTAGCACGGATTGGCAGCCGACAAAGGTCGAACCGGCGACGCACATCTGCATCACTATTTCAGGCCGGCAAGGAAGGCCCGCACTTTTTCCCAGGCGCCATGATCGAACAGATCAGAGTGGGCCCCGTCGGGGAAAAGCTCCAATGTCTTCGGTTCGTTTGCGGCGGCATAAACCTGCTTTCCCATTTCGACAGGGATTACACCATCCTGATCTCCGTGCAGCACGAGGACCGGCGCGCGAACCTTCGCCACGTGATCCAGATTTCGGAACTGGTCGGTCATGAGCAGGCCGAGCGGCAGGAAGAAATAGGTCCTCTTGCCGACATCCACGGTCGAGGTCAGTGGCGCTTCGAGGATGACTGCCCGGACCTGCTTTTGCGCACCAAGCCGGGTCGCCTGACCCGAGCCAAGCGACTCCCCATAAACGACAATTTTTTCAGCGGGCACCCCAAGCCCACGCAGATAATCATAGGCCAGCAACGCGTCGGCAACATTGTCGGCTTCCGTCGGGTGCCCTGAAGAACCGCCATAACCGCGATTATTGAGATAGTACACGCCTGAACCGTCCTCATGCATCGTTTCGATTTTGGAGGCACGGGCAGCCGCATTCCCGGCATTGCCATGAAAATACAGGATGGTCGGCTTGTCCCTCTTTGCCTTCGCGTACCAGGCTACAAGCGTCTCACCATCGGGGGTCTTGAGCTCAATCTCCTCCACGCCCGAAAGTCCGGCTTCAGCCGGCGTCTCCCGCATGGGGTCGGGGTAATACATGAACCACCGGTTGCCGAAATACGCGACCGCGCAAATCAGAACATATGCGCCGATAATCCAGGGGAGGTATTCCATGAGTTCTCGTTTGAAACTGATACGCAAACAACCAGTCCCTGTGCGCGTAGGCCTAGAGTGACTTGACGATATTCTCGGTCATCGCTTTGGCGTCGCCGAGGATCATCATGGTGTTGTCGCGGTAGAAAAGCGGATTGTCGACGCCTGCATAGCCGCTGGCGAGCGAGCGTTTGTTGAACATCACCGTGCCCGCCTTCCACACCTGCAGAACCGGCATGCCGTAGATGGGCGAGGATGGGTCGTCCTCAGCCGCCGGGTTGGTCACATCGTTGGCGCCAATGACATAGGCCACATCGGCTTGTGCGAAATCATTGTTGATGTCCTCAAGCTCGAAGACCTCGTCATAGGGCACGTTGGCTTCGGCCAGCAGCACGTTCATATGCCCCGGCATGCGGCCTGCAACCGGATGGATTGCATAGCTGACATCAACACCATGTTCCTTGAGTTCATTCGCCATTTCCCGCAGCGCGTGCTGGGCCTGCGCCACCGCCATGCCGTATCCCGGCACGATGATGACCTTGGAGGCGTTTTTGAGAATGAATGCCGCGTCGTCTGCGGAACCCTGTTTGATGGTACGTGGCACGCCGTCATCGTCTGCAGGACCTGCCGTCTCACCGCCAAAACCACCCAGGATCACCGAGATGAACGAGCGGTTCATGCCCTTGCACATGATGTAGGAAAGAATTGCCCCCGACGAACCGACCAGTGCACCGGTGATAATGAGCGCGGTATTGCCAAGGGTGAAACCGATGCCGGCCGCGGCCCAGCCCGAATAGGAGTTCAGCATCGATATGACGACCGGCATGTCGGCGCCACCGATAGGAATAATGATGAGCGCACCAAGTAGAAACGCAAGGCCCGCAATGAGCCAGAAATCGGCTTGCGCCTGCCCGACGACCAAACTGTAAATGAAAAAGACCAGTGCAGCCGCAACACCGATATTCACGATGTGCCGCGCTGGCAAAATAATAGGCGCGCCGCTCATGCGCCCGGAGAGTTTGAGGAAGGCGATGATCGAACCGGTAAATGTGATGGCACCGATGGCGGCGCCGAGCGACATCTCAACCAGGCTGGCTTTCTTGATATTCCCGAAGCTGCCGATATCGAAAGCATCCGGCGCATAGAAGGCTCCCGCGGCCACAAGCACTGCAGCCATGCCGACGAGTGAATGGAACGCGGCAACCAGTTCCGGCATCGCCGTCATCGGCACCTTGCGGGCGATGGTGGCACCGATGCCGCCGCCGACAGCAATGCCCGCAACCACCAGGATCCAACCGGTCAAATCTGCCGGAGGATGCGAGATGAGCGTGGTAGCGATGGCAATAGCCATGCCGGACATGCCGTACATGTTTCCCTGACGGCTGGTCTCCGGGCTCGACAGACCCCGCAGCGCCAGGATGAAGAGGACACCGGCGGCGAGATAGAGCAGCGCTGTGATATTTGCATCCATGGCGCGGCCCCTACTTCTTCTTCTGATACATGGCGAGCATGCGCTGGGTGACGAGGAAACCGCCGAAGATGTTCACGGAGGCCATGACAAGAGCGATGAAACCGAGGATGCGCGCCCACATGGGCCCGTCCGCGTCGCCGGCGAGCGAGACGCCTACCGCGAGCAATGCGCCGACTACAATGACCGATGATATGGCATTGGTAACCGACATGAGAGGTGTATGCAGGGCGGGCGTAACCGACCACACAACGTAATAGCCGATGAAGATGGCAAGAACGAAAATCGCCAGCCGGAATACGAAGGGATCGATATCCTCGCCGCTTGCGGCATATGCTGTAGAAAAAATGCTGGCGTCGAGGCCAGTCAGCACCGCGAGGGCCGCGCCTACCCCGAGGAGGGTGTACACTAGGCGGAACGACGTCATTTTTTCCCTCCCTTTCCTGTCAGCATTGCATGCACGAGCTTTCCGTCTTTGGCGACGAGCGTGCCCTTGATCACGTCGTCGTCCCAGTCGATTGCAAGCGCGCCCTTCTTCTCCTTGTCGAACATCAACGCGATGAAAGCCTGAAGGTTACGGGCATAAAGGCTTGAGGCATTGCCGGCGAGTTCGCCTGCGAGATTGGTCGCGCCCATAACTTTGACGCCCTTGTGCTCAACGGTTACGTCGGGCTTGGTCACGGCACAGTTGCCGCCGCGTTCAGCGGCCAGGTCGACGATGACCGAACCAGGTTTCATGCTTTCCACCATGGCCTTGGAAATCAGTTCCGGCGCGGGTCGGCCCGGAATAAGTGCGGTGGTTATGATAATGTCCTGACCCTGCACATGTTCAGAGACAAGTTTGGCCTGCTTCTTTTTGTAGGCAGCGGACATCTCTTTGGCGTAACCAGCCGAAGTTTCAGCCTCCTTGAATTCTTCATCCTCCACCGCGACGAATTTGGCGGCGAGTGATTCGACCTGCTCTTTGGTGCTGGACCGCACGTCGGTGGCTGTAACGATCGCGCCAAGACGTTTGGCTGTCGCGATCGCCTGCAGTCCGGCAACGCCGACACCCATTATAAAAACCCTCGTGGCAGGAACCGTCCCCGCCGCCGTCATCATCATTGGGAAGGCACGGCCAAACCCGGCAGCCGCATCGATGACGGCCTTGTATCCGGCGAGATTGGCTTGTGAAGACAGTACATCCATGGACTGCGCGCGAGTGATGCGCGGCATGAATTCCATGGAAAAAACTGTGAGCCCCGTCTTTGCAAGCGTGCTCAAGCTTGCCTTGTCCGAAAACGGTTCGAGGATGCATGCCAGGATCGCGCCCTTGGCAACACCTTTTAAACTTGCAGCACTTGGACGACGCACGGTCAGAACGATATCGGCGCCTTTGAGCGTTTCAGCAGCGCTCTTCGCGACACTTGCTCCCGCTTCCTTAAACTCGGTATCGGAGAATTGAGATCCTGCACCCGCCCCAGCCTGCACGCGAACGCGAGCGCCAAGTGCGACGAATTTCTTGGCCGTTTCAGGCGACAGCGCGACGCGGTGCTCGCTCTTGTCCGCCTCGGCCGGGACCGCAATTGTGATCATGTCCGCTCCGTCGAAATCAGTCTGCACGACAATATGCGCGCCCGCTGGCCATCGCAGCCGTGGTGCAACTCGTTGGTTTGTGCCGACCCATCGAGAACAACCCGAAAAGGGCTACACAAGAAAAAGTGCCATTCCAACAAGCGTGACAATAACCACGACGCTGGTCGCAATCACAAGTTTGATGAACCAATTATAGGATTCCGTGTGCTGCTTCGAGTCCATTGCACGATGGCTTCCGGAAAATTCGACCCCCATTACAGCTCCCCTTTGCGTTTGAAGTCAGAAGTCGGTAATTCGATTAACATGTCCGCCAAGCGACCGGCAATCGGCGATTTACGAGAAAGGGCTGATTTGACGCGGCCGAAACTTCGTTCGCGTGCTAGAATTGCGCTGCTGGGGACTACAGGGATGGACCGTATGTTTCACCGTTTTATGCTTTGCGCAGGTCTTGTGCTGTTGCTGAATTCCGCGTCTGCACTTGCGGAAAATACGCCCAGCACCGTCGACGTTTGGAAATCGCCCAACTGCGGTTGCTGTTCGGGTTGGGTCAAACATATGAAATCCGCCGGTTACGCAGTAAAGGTGCAAGACACCGCACTCGGCATACTGGCGAAGATCAAACGTCAGGCCGGGCTTTCTCCAGACCTTCAGTCTTGCCATACGGCCAAGATCGGCGGCTACGTGATCGAAGGCCATGTACCCGCCGAAGACGTGGCGCGGTTGCTCAATGAAAAGCCGGACGCTGTTGGGCTGACAGTCCCAGGCATGCCGATTGGATCACCCGGCATGGATTTCGGACCGGACAAGGAACCCTATGACGTGTTGCTGGTGAAGAAAGACGGCACCAGAGAGGTCTTCGCAAAGCATTAGGGTTGGATCGGCAAATCCAACACCGGCTTGGTGGAACCTGTACATCCCACCGCCCCCTCACCGGCGAAAGCATAACCGTGGGGATGATGCACCGCTTTTGCCCGTCCTGCCTTATCTGCATAGACGAGCAGGAACTCGCTTTCCTCTATGTGCTCCTTTTTGTCCTCGTATACGCGGAGCATCGCGCCCGCCGTCTGCGGGGAAATACCCGGGACGGACAACGCTTGTTCTGGCCTGCCCTTCCATCCGACCAGACACAACGCCTGCCAGTCGCCGCCGTTCAGCACGCTGAAATTGCCACGGCCGGGCTCGGGCGAGAGTATGATTTTTTCAAGAAACGCGACGTCAGCGTCATCATAGTCAAATTCCGAAGCGAACTGCTCCAGATACCAGATAATGAAAAACGACCCGGCAATCAGGATCAGTGCAGCCAGGAAATAGGTTGCGATCCAGGGGATCGGGTATCGGGGTTTCGAACTTGCGGGAGACGCGCTCACGCGCTGAATACTCCGCTCACGCCTCCATCTCCTCAAGTTCCGTGATCAGGTCCTCGATAACCTTCAGCCCCATGGACCAGAAATCCGGATCGCTCGCGTCAAGACCGAAGGGTGCCAGAAGTTCCTTATGGTGCTTGGTCCCGCCCGCAGCCAGCATGTCGAGGTATTTTTCCGCAAACCCGTCGTCGGCCTTCTCGTAAACCGCATAAAGCGAATTCACCAGACACTCGCCAAATGCATAGGCGTAGACATAAAACGGCGAGTGGATGAAATGTGGGATGTAGCACCAGTAGGTTTCATACCCCGGCCTCAGATCGATGGCTGGGCCAAGGCTGCGGCCCTGTACATCGACCCAGATTTCGCCCAGACGTTCTGAGGTGAGTTCACCCTCTTTGCGCGCGATATGGACCTCGCGCTCAAAGGTATAAAAAGCGATCTGCCGCACCACCGTGTTGATCATATCCTCTACTTTTGAGGCAAGCAGCGCTTTGCGCTCACGAGGATTGTCCGCCCGGGCAAGCAGCTTCTTGAAGGTGAGCATCTCGCCAAATACACTCGCCGTCTCGGCCAACGTCAGCGGTGTAGGCGCCATAAGCGGCCCTTGCTTGGCCGCAAGCACCTGGTGCACGCCGTGGCCGAGCTCATGCGCCAAGGTCATCACATCACGAGGTTTGCCCTGATAGTTCATCAGAATGTAAGGGTGAGCACTCGGCACCGTGGGATGTGAAAATGCGCCAGGCGACTTGCCCTCGCGCACGGGCGCATCGATCCAGGATTTGTCGAAGAAATCCTTGGCAATCGATGCCATCTGCGGTGCAAACGCCCCATACGCATCAAGCACCAGCTGTTCAGCCTGCGCCCAGGCGATCACCTGTTGCGGCTGCTCCGGCAACGGTGCATTACGGTCCCAGTGGGCAAGCTTGTCCTGCCCCATCCATCGCGCCTTGAGCGCGTAGTAGCGGTGAGAAAGGCGCGGATACGCATCCTGCACCGCCGCGACCAGCGCATTGACCACCGGTCGTTCAACCCGGTTCGCCAGATGACGTGAATCGGCTACGTCTTCGAAGCCACGCCAGGTGTCGGAAATATCCTTGTCCTTGGCGAGCGTATTGGTGATGAGCGTAAACAACCGCAAATTTTCACCAAACACTTTGGCAAGCGCGTCCGCAGCCTCACGGCGTTTCGCCCCGTCGGCATCGAGCAGGCGGTTCAGTGTCGGCTCGATACTCAACTGTTCACCGCCGATATCGAATCGCAGCGCGGTAATGGTCTCATTGAACAGACGATTCCACGAACCGCGACCCGTCACTGACTTTTCATGGAACAGCTTCTCGATGTCATCAGAAAGCTGATAGGGCTTGGCTTTGCGCAAATCCTCAATCCAGGGAGTGTAGTGCGCAAGCGCATCGTCTTTCAGAGCAGCCTCGAGCACATCGTCATCGATGCGATTGAATTCGAGCGGGTAGAAGAGCAGCTTCGTCGTGATCGCAGTGAGCTTCTCCTGAATGTCGCCGTAAAATTTCGCGCATACCGGATCGGATGTATCGCCGGCATAGAGCAGCCCTGCATATGAGCCGACGCGGCCAAGCCGATCGCTCATCGCTTCGTAAGTGCGAACGCATGCCGCCAGTTCAGCCCCGCTATTCTCCGCGAGCGTTGAAAGGGTCCCCTGATATTGGTCCTGGAATTCTCCCGCCTCCTTTTCAAGCTGCGCGAGGTCGTCTGCGAGTTCCTGTGAATCAGGGCTGGCATAGAGGTCGGTCAGGTCCCATTCCGGCATCTGGCCCAGTTTGTCTTCGGTTTTTTCCGCAGCAGCACTCGGTGCGGTAGCGAACGGGCCATCGATTTCGACCGTTGCGATCTTGCTGTTGATGGTCATATCTCGGGTCATATTTGCAAACCCTTCAGGGACTCAAATTGTGTTGTGGGATTGGCTTCTAATGTGCGGCTCAAGCAGCACACCTTCAAGACGAGAACAATTAAAAAACGGAAATTTTAGGCATTCCGCGGTTTTTGAACCGGGTGGGCCCAAAATCGAACACCCGGTAAAGAGGTTTTTTACCATCTTCATCTAGCGTGTTCTGGCAAACCGGCCAAATTGTGTTCGCGGCATCGAGTTCAGCCGCATCAATAGAGACAGGTCCGGCTCTTGTTTTTTGTGTGTGAGTAAAGAGTAGTGAGTTCGCGTAATGGCCAAGTGCATTCTGATCGTCGATGACGATCCCGTCCAGCGTCGCATCCTCGAAGAAGCCGTTAAAACATTCGGACACGTGACCCTGACCGCAGAGTGCGGCGAGCAAGCGCTCGACGTACTCAAGGGCGAGGAAGGGACAAAAATCGACCTGATCCTGCTGGATTTGGTCATGCCTGGCCTTGACGGCATGGGCGTTCTCGACCGCCTCCGCCCCGATCCTTCCGCGCCACCTGTCATTGTGCAGACGGCCAACGGGAGCATCGATTCAGCGATCAATGCCATGCGCGCGGGTGCCACTGACTTCGTGGTGAAGCCCGTCAGCCCCGAACGCCTTGAAGTCTCGATCACCAATGCCTTGAAGATTTCATCGCTGCAGGTCGAAGTCACGCGAATCACTCGCAAAAGCGAGGGCAAACTCACATTTGACGACCTGATCGCCAGAGGTGAGCCGATGCGACGGGTGATTGGTCTCGGAAACCGCGCTGCGCAGTCTACTATTCCGGTTCTCATCGAAGGTGAAAGCGGCGTCGGCAAGGAACTGGTCGCCCGCGCAATCCAGGGCGAAAGCGAACGCGCCGGCAAACCGTTTGTTACCGTCAATTGCGGCGCAATTCCTGAAAACCTCGTGGAAAGCATCCTGTTTGGTCATGAAAAAGGGTCGTTTACCGGTGCCAGTTCGAAGCGCGACGGTAAATTCGCCGAGGCCGATGGCGGTACGCTGTTTCTGGATGAGGTCGGCGAATTACCGCTCGACGCCCAGGTAAAACTGTTGCGCGCGCTGCAGGAAGGCGAAGTTGACCCGGTCGGCGCAAAGCACCCCATCAAAGTTGATTTTCGGCTGATCTCCGCCACAAACCAGGACATGATCAAGCTCGTAAACACCGGAAAGTTTCGTGAGGACCTCTATTATCGGCTGAATGTGTTTCCGGTCTGGGTGCCGCCGCTGCGCGAGCGCATGGATGAAGTTCCCGAGCTGGTCAGTCATTTCATTGACCGGTTCGCATCAGAAGAAGGCAAGAAGATCGACGGCATCGAGCCTGATGCGCTCGACATGCTTCAGCGCTATCCCTGGCCCGGCAATGTGCGCCAGCTCGAAAATGCGGTGTTCCGCGCGGTAGTGCTCGCCGATCAACCGCTGCTTGGTATCAATGAATTTCCTCAGATTGCTGCACATGTCGATGGTTTCGAGGCGGTCCTGCCGCCCGCACCGCCACCGAAGGATGAAACGCCGGTGATCGAAGGCCCGGCGATGATAGGCGGTGAAGCTGCGGTTCCCACAACCATTTCCGTTGCAAACGGTAACGGGCGCGATGAGCTCGGCATCGCCGCCCTTGACGACAGCGGAAATGTACGCGCGCTCGAGGACATCGAGGCAGACATGATTCGTTTGGCGATCGGCCGGTATCGCGGCCACATGACTGAAATCGCCAAAAAACTGGGCATCGGACGCTCAACGCTTTACCGCAAAATGCGTGAATTCGGCCTTGAGGCTCCCACGGGATGACAAATCTACCCCCGCCATATGCAGGAATGTCACACCTGTGCCGAAAAATGCCACTCTTCACGGCTAATAACGCGTTCGTTGCTGGAAAAACAGGATCGCGCGTAATAGCTTTTGCATTGTCGTAAGTGGGGAGAGTTATCTAAGCCATTCTGTAAGAGGAGGGACGGATGAGGCTGCGATTGAGTATTGCGTACGGCTTGATCCTTGGATCGGTCCTAGTGGGACCTGCGCTGGCGGTGGAACCGGACGCGCCGGAGCACTTGATCACGCGCGGAGATGCAGTTCGGATTATCGTGCAGAATCGGCTCGGTGAGCCATTCCGCAACGAAACCGAATTTGAAAAGGCCGAACACGGGGCCTTGGTCGAATATTATGCCGATCAGGAGCATAAAACCGTTTGGGTCGATGAAAACGGCCTTAGACCCAAGGCACATCTTGTCATTCGGGAATTGCGGCGTGCCGGAAACTTCGGCCTCAACCCGGACGACTACGATCTGCCGGAAGAAATTATCCTCGCATCCAGCGACAAGACGCCAACAGCGCGCCTCGCTGAGTTCGAGCACAAATTGAGCCACGCGGTTCTGTCGTATGTACGACATGCGCGCGGCGGACGCATGGCACCGGGCTCCATCTCCGGCAATCTTGACCCAACGCTCGACCTTCCAGCCCCATTAGAGGTGATGGAGAAGCTTGAGGTGCTGGATGACCCTGCGCCTTATGTGCGGGATTTCCATCCCAAGCACCCACAGTTTGAGGCATTGCGGCAGGTTCTGTTGAAGATCCGCGGTGGAGCGGATGATGGCGAAAAGCGCATTGGTCTGCCCAATGGCCCGACCCTCAAACCTGGAATGAGCCACAAGCATGTGGCGGTGCTGCGGGAACGACTGAAGGTCCCCGTCGCAATGAAGAATGGTGAGCCGCTGCATCCTAAGGATGTTTACGACTCCGAGTTGGAAATCGCAGTCAAGAAATTCCAGAAGTCTCGCCGTCTGGGTACCGATGGCATTGTCGGACCGGGCACTCGTCGTGCACTGAACGGCGGAAGCGCTGTTCCGAAAAACCGTGAAAAGACAATCCTGGCCAATATGGAGCGCTGGCGCTGGATACCTGGTAGTCTCGACAAGCTCAATATCCGGGTAAACGTTCCGGAATATCGCTTCCGCGTGTTCGATGGCGACAAGGTCGTTCATACCGAGCGTGTGGTTGTCGGAAAGCTCAAGAACCAGACGCCGATTTTCTCTGACAAGATGGAATATCTGGTGTTTCACCCCTACTGGAACGTGCCGAATTCCATCAAGGTCAAGGAGCTCCTTCCTCATCTGAGGCGCGGCGGTGGCGGCGGCGGTGGATGGTTCAGCAGCGGTTATTCACGCCCGCGCATTCTGCAGGCCCACAACCTCTTTGTGAAATATCGCGGCCGCGAGATTGATGCATCGAGCGTCAATTGGAGCCGGGCGAACATCTCGAACTATCACTTCTATCAACCGCCAGGCGGCAAGAACGTGTTGGGTTTCGTGAAGTTCATGTTTCCCAACAAGCACTCGGTCTATATGCACGACACACCGACAAAAGGCCTGTTCAACCAGACCTCGCGTGCCTACAGCCATGGCTGTGTGCGCGTGCGCAACCCGCGCAAACTGGCCGAAGTCATTCTTTCACGTGACCGCGGCTGGTCGTCAGGCAATGTCGGCGCGGCCATCCAAAGAGGAAAGAATCAGCATGTGAATCTGAACAATCCGATTCCCGTTCACATGACCTATTTCACGGCCAAAGTCGAAAAAAGTGGAAAAATCACCTATTTTGGGGATATTTACGGACACGACGTTCGCATGGTTCGAGCCTTGAAATTGTAAATATATCAAAGCTTTAAGTGAATTTAGCGCATCCTGCTTCTTAGCAGGATGCGTTTATTCGTGTGTCTATGCCTTTTTTTCCTCGCAATTCCGAAGTTACTTTCGCTTAACCGTTCGATCCGATTCATCACGCTGATCCGGTTCTTTCCGGGTATGCTTGGGAATTGAGGGGTTGAACTGCGTTGGTAGGGAAACCGCACACCTCTAGTGCGGCAACGTCAGGAACCGGGGGAAATATTGCGAAACGCACTTGTGCGTGCAATTCGGGGGTTGATGCCGGTAGCCATTGGTTTGGCTTTTGCCGGTATTTCTGTTTGTGCCCACGCGAATGAAGATACCCGGTCGCTCACCTTCTACAACATCCATACCAAGGAAACGATGACCATCGTCTACAAGCGTGATGGTGAATTCGATGCGGAAGGTATGAAGCAGATCAATCATATGATGCGCGACTGGAGGCGCAACGAGCCGACCAAGATGGATCCCGAGCTCATCGATACGATCTGGCAAATCTACCAGGAAGTCGGTTCCGAAAAGCCCATTCATCTCGTCTCAGGCTACCGTTCCAAGAAAACCAATAATCGGTTGCGACGTCGTGGTGGCGGACAGGCGCGCAAGAGCCAGCACATCCTTGGCAAGGCTGCCGACATTCATTTCCCGGACGTCCCAGTCAAGAAACTGCGAAATTCGGCACTGGTGCGTGAGGTCGGGGGCGTCGGTTACTATCCGAAATCCGGCATACCCTTCGTTCATGTCGATACCGGGCGCGTGCGGCACTGGCCGCGCGTCCCGCGCCAGGAACTTGCACTGCTGTTTCCTGACGGCAAATCCAAGCATATTCCAAGGGACGGTCGGCCACTGACCAAACGCGATTCGATGATCGCTCTGGCCAAGCTGGACAAGAAGATCGACTCCTTCATCACCAAGAAGAGCAAAGTGAAGCTGCCGCCAAAGATGATGGTTGCCGGTTTCACGCCACCATCCCTGTCCTGGACCAAGGCCTCTCCCGAAACCACAGCGGCTTTGCCGAGAGAACAAGCACCGCTGCCACCGGCGGAGACTACAGCGTCACTCAAACCGCTTGTCGCTTCTTTGCCTGCAGCCGAGCCCACACCGGCTCAAGTGCCTGCTGCGGGGCCGCCTCAGATTGCTATCACGTCGCTTGACGAGGCGGAGCATCCTGAAGAACTGATCTTTGAGTTCACACCTGTGCTCCCGCTGATGGGTGACACACCAGTGAGCTCCGACCGTCAACTTGCGCAACTGACCGCCCCTGCCCTTATTGACGAGAACAGCTATTTGCTACGTGACGCAGAAGAGGGCTATTCAAAGTCTCTCGCGAAGGCCCTCGGATATACGCAACAAGCGTACGAAGCCGCTTATGTGACAGAAGAGCCGGTCCAGCAGAGTGCGCGTTCGGATGAGCGCAAACCGGTGCGCACCGCGAGCCGTTAAACCCGTCGCAGATACATAAACATCAATAATTTCGGATAGTTACTCTTCCGGCACCATGCCAAGCGCAACCATGTATGTCGCGAGCAAGGCTTCCTGCTCCTGGCGCTCATGCATGTCCTGTTTCCGCAACCGAATGACGGCGCGCAGGGTTTTTCCGTCAAAACCCGTCCCCTTTGCCTCGGCATAGACTTCTCGGATGTCCGCCGCGAGCGCGGCCTTCTCTTCCTCCAGCCGCTCGATGCGCTCGATAAAAGCGCGCAGTTGGTCGCGTGTTGAGCCTTGTAAATCTGACATGTGTATTCCGCTGGATTAGGTGCCTGAAACCGGCTGTTGATGGGGATCAAGAATTAGCCAGCGTCGGCGACACGATCAAGATCGCACCTGGAGTTATCCAGTGCTAAGCGCGGCGTTGTGCGTAAGGGTGGCGGACCGGTGGCATTACTCTTTCGGTCGAACTTCCTCGAAGCGGGCAAGTTTCTCGGCAGAAGCTTCTTTCTGGTGCTTCGCCTTCCATTCATCGTACGGCATGCCATAGACAATCTCACGGGACTGGTCCTTGGAGACGTCAATTCCCTTTTCGTTTGCCGCGTCCTTATACCAATTGGACAGGCAGTTTCGGCAAAATCCGGCCAGGTTCATCATGTCGATATTTTGCACATCGGCGTTGGTGCGCAAATGCTGCACCAGTCGGCGGAATACGGCTGCTTCAAGTTCTTCTGCAGTCTTGGCATCAATTTCTGGCATAGGCACAACTCCTACTGCGGCATGTAAAACTCAGACGTTTACGCGCCGACGTTCATATCCGCATTCGAACCATGATGGCAAATAGTGTTGAATCTGGCGCGAGCGTCAGGGGCATCGAACAATTCCTCCAGAATACGCGCAAGCCGTACCGCCCACGCCTTCTGGCCTTCCTCCTCGCGCACGAGGTCTTGTCTGATTTCGATCAGCGCATGGGCCAAACCGCGTTGCGTCCCGTGGCGGTATAGGCAGTCACCCTTGAGTTCACCCGTATAGGGCACATTCTCATCTGCCAGTATGTCAGGTTCTGACTGCAAGGCTCTCAGCAACGGCACGGGTAGACGCGGGTCGTTGTCCCAAAGAATACCTGCGTGCCATGGCCGGGGACTTCCGCGCCAGCTTTCGGTGAATGTGTGAATGGAGAAAATGGCGGGCGGGCGGCCCGCAGCTATGCCTTCATCAATCACCTCGTCGATGGCTTGATGGTAGGGCGCGTAATACTCATTCATTCTCAGCGCGCGTTCCGCGTCATCACAGCCGGCGTTACCCGGCACGACTGCGCCATCTGAAATGCGCATGATGAGTGTAGGATCATCCTCGCCCCTGTTAGTGTCGATCAGCAGCCTTGAAAAGTTGGCCATCAATGCGGGCGCGCCAAACTGACGGGCAAGTTCCCGGGTCACGCCAGCGGCACCAATATCATAGCCGATGTGGCGTTCAAGCTGCTCTTGCGGCAAACCGAGTGTGCCGTACTGTTCAGGCAGGGCGTTGCTGGCATGATCGCAAATGATCAGCAGTCCGCAATCGCACGCGCCTTCTATCCGCGTATACGGTAGAAACAGTTTCGTTTCAGCACCGGCCGCTCTGTCGGCTTGTTTCATCATCACGCGCAATATAGTAAGCGGCATGGATTAGCGCTACAGGGCCAAGCACCGCATGACGGATAATCCCCAGACATCGCCCACTACGGGTGCGGCCCACACCGACCCGGTGTTACTGTTTCCTTTTATTGCGCTGATCCTCGGTGCCATTTTCACCGGCGCTTCGCCGATTTTCGTGCGGCTGACCGACGTGGGTCCATACGCAAGCGCATTCTGGCGCATGGCACTTGCTGTGCCGATATTGTGGGCATGGCTGCAGATCGAACGCTCTCGCGGCCACGTCCCCACAATTGATCTCAAATCCGATTATCCGATGATTGTTCTTCTCGGCTTCTTATTCGCAGGTGATCTGTTTTTCTGGCATCTCGCCATCCTCAACACATCCATCACCAATGCCACCCTCCTCGCGACCACGACGCCGTTGGTGGTGGTTTTCGGTGCATGGCTGTTTCTGAAGGAAAAGATCACACGGCGCATCATGGTCGGCGTCGGATCTGGCATGGTGGGTGCCGCGCTTCTCATGGGCGCGAGCGCGACTTTCTTGCCTGAGAACCTTTTCGGCGATATTGCCGGTTTCATTACCGCGTTCTTTTTCGGAAGCTATTTTCTGGCGGTCGTCTTTGTGCGCCGGCGCATGAGCGCCGCCCAGGTCATGTTCTACCCCGCCATCGTATGTGCAGGCTTTCTGTTCATCGCGGCCATTTTGCTGGACGACCACATCATGCCGCGCACATGGGAGGGATTTGGCTGGCTCGTGGCCCTGGCGATTGTTTCACAACTCGGCGGTCAGGGCTTTGTTGCCTATGCGCTCGGTCATCTGCCGGCGGTATTTTCTTCTCTTGTACTGTTCATCGAGGCCCTTGCCGCCGCATTCCTTGCCTGGCTCATCTTCTCCGAGCCCATCACGGTGTGGCAGCTTTGCGGTGGTGTGCTTATTCTTGCAGGCATCTACGCTGCACGGCCGAGACGCAACATCCCCCTGGGGCACACATGACCATTGCCGAACAACGCAAGCATCTGATGCAACTCTTTGAGGCGGCGGTCGCTTCGGCCAATCCCCTGCATTGCGTACCTCCGTCCCTTCCCTCTCCTCCAGAGGCAGGTCGATTGATAATCCTTGGCGCGGGCAAGGGGTCGGCTGCCATGGTTCAGGCGGCGGAAGAGCACTATCTGTCGCTCGAGCCGAAACCAGACCTCACTGGTTGCGCTGCCACACGTCATGGATTTTCCCTGCCCACGCGGGCTGTCGATATCATGGAAAGCGGTCACCCCGTTCCTGACGAGGGAAGTGTGGCGGCCGCACAGCGCGCGCTTGAGATTGCGCACGGCGCAACGGAAAAAGATCTCGTTCTGGTGCTGATGTCGGGCGGTGCGTCGGCCCTGTGGACAGCAGCAGTAGACGGTGTCTCGCTCTCTGAGAAACAACAAGTGACGCGGGGGCTGCTCGCGTCAGGCGCCCGCATCAGCGAGATTAACTGCGTGCGTAAGCATCTGTCCCGCATAAAGGGCGGACGGCTTGCTCATGCTGCAGCACCGGCAAAACTGGTAACTCTTGCCATTTCCGACGTGCCGGGCGACGACCCTTCGGCTATCGGCTCCGGTCCCACGGTCGGAGACGCAACGACACTTTCGGACGCCCGTCAGATTCTGGAAGACCGTAATGTCGAAATTCCTGAATCTGTTGCAGCTGCACTACGCGATGATCGCAACGAAACACCCCCCCCTGACGACCCTTCTTTCGCCAATAGCCAGTATATTCTCGTCGCGCGCCCTGCAGGGGCGCTGACTGCCGCAGCCAAAGTGGCAAAAGACCTGGGCTACCAGGTACAGATACTCGGCGACGCAATTGAAGGAGAGGCGCGCGACGTGGCGCAAGAGCATGCCGCGCTGGCGCGGGAATGCAAGGCGCGTGGTGAACGCACTGCTTTGCTGTCAGGCGGGGAGGTAACGGTGACCGTCACCGGGAGCGGCCGAGGCGGGCCGAACCAGGAGTATGCCCTGTCACTTGTGGACGCGCTTCAGGGCGCAGACGCTATTTCGGCGCTCGCGGCCGATACTGATGGCACCGATGGAGGGGAAGGGAGCGCGGAGGATCCAGCCGGTGCAATTGTCGATCCCACCACGCCGCTGCGCGCCACCCAACTTGGCCTTAACCCTGCCAATTTTCTACACGCAAATGACTCGACGGGTTTCTTCCAGGCGCTCGGGGATCTACTGATTACCGGGCCCACCCGGACAAATGTTAATGATTTTCGAGTGATTTTGGTGGATTGTTGAAGTGAGTACGAACAATAGTGTTCGCCTATCCATGACATCTGATTTCGCAAATACACTACACGATGGGCATGCTCGACACCTGATGAACAAAGCAGCCAATTTTTCGCTAATCAAACTAAGGGGAATTGCGCTTGCATGTGCTCTGATGGGCGCATTCGTGTGCGTGGCCCCCGCACCGGCTCTCGCGGACCTCAAACTGTGCAATACGACCTCCAGCCGTATCGGTGTCGTGATCGGTTACAAGGATGACCAGGGTTGGACCAGCGAAGGATGGTGGAACATCCCCTCCAACGTTTGCTGGACGCTGATCAAGGGTGATTTGGTCGCGCGCTACTACTATGTGCACGCTATTGACTATGATCACCCCGGCGTATGGGATAGGAACGAGCAGTTGGCATCCAGCGGTTCAGAGTTTTTCATGTGCACCGAAGACAAGGCGTTTGTCATTCGCGGCTCGGCAAGATGTGAAAGTCGCGGCTTCAACAGGACGCGTTTCTTCGAAGTTGACACCAAGGACGAGAAGAGTTGGACGATTACACTCCAGGATAAGGTTGAGCAAAGAGCCAAGAATCAATGAAACGTAATCGCCGGGTCAAGATTGTCGCGACACTCGGTCCTTCCTCTTCAGAACCTGAAACCATCCGGCGCCTGTTTGAAGCAGGCGCCGATGTTTTTCGAATCAATATGAGTCACACCTCTCGTGAGAGGCTGACAGAACTTCACCGGATCATCCGCAAAATAGAAGCCGATGCAGGACGCCCCATCGGGATTCTTGTGGACTTGCAGGGACCGAAGCTGCGGGTCGGTGAATTTACAGACATATCTGCTGAACTGGCGGAAGGCGACACCTTCCGGTTCGATCGAAGCGAGGAGCGTGGAAACACCGAGCGTGTATACCTGCCGCATCCGGAAATATTCGAGGCAGTCGAACCCGGCCATACGCTCATTCTGGATGACGGCAAACTCCGTATGGTTATTCGGGAGGCGTCAAAGGAAACCATATCCGCTGAAGTGGTGGTCGGTGGTCCGCTTTCGAGCCGCAAAGGCATCTCCCTGCCCGACACGGTGCTTCCGTTCGGGGCCATGACCGACAAGGATCGCGTCGACCTGGAACAAGCGGTCAATCTCGGAGCTGACTGGGTTGGACTGTCATTCGTCCAGCGCGGCGATGATGTCGCTGAGGCGCGCAAACTCAGCCGCGGCCGCGTCGCAATCATGACCAAGGTCGAGAAGCCGGCGGCAATCGACCACCTGGATGCCATCCTGGAACAATCAGACGGGCTCATGGTTGCCCGCGGCGATCTCGGTGTGGAAATGCCGCTTGAGCGTGTACCGGGACTGCAAAAACGCATGACGCGTGCCTGCCGCAATGCCGGCAAACCCGTGGTCATAGCAACCCAGATGCTTGAGTCGATGATTACCGCACCGGTCCCGACCCGCGCAGAGGTCTCCGACGTCGCTACTGCTGTCTATGATGGCGCGGACGCAGTTATGCTTTCGGCCGAAAGTGCGGCTGGGCAATATCCGTTGGAAGCGGTCGCAACCATGGACAGGATCGCAATTCAGGCCGAGCAGGATGAGAATTACGACCGGATTGTCCATGCCCAGCAGACAACGCCCGAAGCCACCGGCGCGGACGCCATCTCGGCAGCCGCGCACACCATAGCGGAAACCCTAAACCTCGCAGCTATCGTCTGCTACACGGGTTCAGGTTCCACCGGCCAGAGAGCCGCACGCGAGCGTCCTCGTCAGCCCATCGTTGCTCTCACACCGATTGCGGCAACGGGGCGCCGGCTTGCGGTCGTGTGGGGCCTTCATTGCGTTCTGACCAGCGATGCGGAGGATCTGGACGAAATGGTTGGCAAGGCATGCCGCATCGCCTACCGCGAGGGCTTTGCAAAAAGGGGGCAGCGGATCATCGTCTCAGCAGGCGTCCCGCTCGGTACGCCCGGCGCCACGAACATGCTCCGTGTGGCATTCGTTGGCGAAGATGAAACTGAAGATATGTGAATGACCCAGGCTCTTATCTTGGAGCCTGCCTAACCGGGGTTGATTAAATACCCTGTCCCTCGATTTCCCGCGCGAGCTCCTCCTCGGCCTGGCGGACGCCGTCCAGATAGGGGTAAATCTTCAGCGCCTCACGGTATGCCTTTAGCGCGCCTTTCTTTTCACCAATCTCCTGCATCAACAATCCAAGACCCTGGATCGCCTTGTAGTGAGAGGGATCAATAGCGAGGACGCTACGCAGATTTTCAAGCGACTTGCCGTAATCCTTCTTCAGGAAAAATACCGCCGCACGCCGGTTCCAGGCTTCGGGATAATTCGGAGCAATTTCTACAACTGAGTTGAGAATCGTAAGGGCGACGTCGAACTCCTCTTTCTGCATCAACTGCCCAACGCGGTTCATGAGCAAATCGACGGTATCGCTTCCAGACCGGAGCCAGAGCTTCTCAATCGCCGAGGCGACGACTTTCGAACTTTCATCATCCTCGCTCTTGCTCAGGCGCTCATACAGCTCTCTGAGCAACTCCTTACGGTCATTGGCACCGTCTGGCACGTTCTTGAGCAGCAAGTCCTTTGGCTCAACTTGCGCCTTGGGTTCGCGCGGCATGACCGGAGCATTCTGAGCAAGCGCGGTGTCGGCCAGACACATGCCGCCCAGCAGGGTAATCGCAATGAATGGAATTGTCCGTTTCACGGCACAGATCATGACACGAGCATAGGGCCGTGCTGCGGCGCAGGTCAAAGAAAATTGCCGTGAACAAAGGGTGCGAATTTCAAACGAAATCCGGCACTGGAATGGCGAATTGATTCAGGAGCGGGCGCTAGCCCTGACGCGCCTTGAAGCGGCGGTTGACCTTGTTGATGACATAGAGGCGGCCGCGCCGACGCACCACCTGGTTGTTCCGGTGCCTTTTGCGTAGCGAGCGTATTGAATTTCTGACTTTCATCAGCCTTGCCTCATAAACTCATCTTTTGGCGAGCGCGGTCACTTTACCGGCCCACAGAAGCCGCCCGGAACATATGGAGAGCGGCTTCCCTTGTCAACATTGGTCCACAGGCCTTGAGCCTAATTTCTGTGACCCGTCTCCAGTTTGCTTTCCAAATATAGCGAGTAGCGTGACATGGCGAAGCAGAACAGGAAGAAAAACAAGGCGATCGAGAGATACACCTCGGTGGATAGTCCGGCCCACTTGGCGTCGGCAAGGGACGCGCGGCCCATACCCAGAATATCCAGCAAGCCAATGATAATAACCAACGTTGTATCCTTGAACAGTCCGATGAAGGTGTTGACGATCCCGGGAATTGAGATTTTGAGCGCCTGCGGCAACACGATAAGCCGCATCGACTGCCAGTATTTGAGCCCCATCGAATCGGCGGCTTCATACTGTCCGCGCGGGATGGCCTGAAGGCCGCCCCTGATCACTTCGGCCATATACCCCGAGGAGAAAAGTGTCACCATGATCAAAACCCGAAGCAGCAGATCGAAGCTGGTGCCGGGCGGCAGGAAATAACTCAGCATGGTTGAGGCTACGAACAACAGCGTAATGAGCGGGACGCCACGGATGAATTCGATAAACGAAACGCAGATCATCCGCAAAACGGGCATGTCCGAAGCACGGCCCAATGCGAGCAGAATTCCGATGGGAAGTGAGATAACGATGCCTGTCACACCAACGATTATGTTCAGAAGTGTACCGCCAAATTGGTCGGTCCCGACAGGTGTGAGGCCAAACCCACCCAGCAGCAGCCATGCAGCGACAAACGGATAGGCGAGCGAAAACAGCATGGCCTTGCCGCGATAGGGAAACTTGTCAAATAGCAACGGTCCAAGCGCCACGAACAACAGCACAAAAGCTACAATTACGCGCCAGCGCTCAGGTTCCGGATAGAATCCGTAGATGAAAATCTTGAAACGCTCATGGATGAACGCCCAGCAGGCTCCATCACCCAGCGCCTGACAGCCTGCCCGGTCAGCTGCTTCAAAGACCGCGTCGAAAATGCCCCATTCCAGCAGAGGAGGTACAATTGACCAAACAAACCACGCCCCAAGAAGTGTCAGAAAGACATTGTACCAACTGGAGAACAGATTGGTTCTGACCCAGTATATAGGACCCGACGCCAGAAGCGGTGGCGGCAGCTCGGGGTGCTTGCCAACTTCGTAGCGTTCGGTTGTCGCTGCGTCGCTCATCGTTCCCGCTCCCCCCTATCTTTCCACCAGCTTTATGCGCTGGTTGTACCAATTCATGATGGCGGAGATACACAAGGACACGGTGAGATAGAACAGGATAACGATGATCATCGTCTCCATCTCCTTACCCGTCTGCATCAGTGTAATACCGCCAACCGTCGCCACAATGTCCATATAACCGATGGCGATCGCCAGCGACGAATTCTTGGTCAGGTTGAGATATTGACTGGTCAATGGCGGCACGATCACGCGCAGCGCCTGCGGAATAATGATCAAATTCAAAGTGCGCGAGCGTGGCATCCCGAGAGCGGACGAGGCTTCCCACTGTCCCTTGCTCACGGCAAGAATGCCGGCACGGACAATTTCAGCGATAAAGGCGGATGTGTAGAAAGACAGTGCGAGCCAAAGGGCGAGAAACTCCGGTCGGATTACAAAGCCACCGCGAAAATTGAACCCTTTGAGTTCGGGAATATTCCAGGTCAAGGGCGCACCAAGGACCAGATAAACCAGCAGTGGTAGCCCTATGATTGCGCCAAAAGAAATCCAGAACACGGGCAAAGGTTTACCCGTCGCATCCAGCCGGGCTTTCGCCCATTTGCGGAAAAAGAATGCGAAAATCACAGCCGCAACGAAAGCGCCAATAACCCAGCTAAACCCTGCCTCAGGCACCGGCATTGGTGAGAAAACACCGCGATTGGTGAAAAACATCGCATCGCCGAAATTGGCCCACTCCTTTGCAGCTCTTGGCTGCGGCAGCACATGTACGACAATGCCGTGAATCAGCAGGATATGCAGCAAGACAGGAACGTTGCGGGTAAATTCGACAAAACAATAGACGATGCGGCTAACAAGCCAGTTTGGAGAAAGGCGCAAGATGCCGAATATAAATCCGAGGATTGTTGCGAGGATCACGCCCCAAAACGCAACCAGAAGTGTATTCAGAATTCCAACCACGCCGGCCCGGAAATGGGTACTCTTCGAACTATATTCGATAAGCGTCTGATTGATATCGTAATGCGCCGGCATCGCGAGAAAATCAAAGCTGAAGGTCTTGCCCAGAAGCTTCAAATTGGCGATCGCATTCGACGTAATATAGGCGATGAAAGCGATGAGAAGCGCCATTGCCAAAATTTGCAAAATTATGCTGCGCGTTTCCTTGTCGTACCAGAGCCGAGCGATGAAATTTCTCTGCCCGCGACTTGATTGCGCCGACCGCGCTGTAGATTCAATTGAAGCCAAAACCCCCACCCATTCTCAATCGCGGCAAAACAAAAAACCAACCGGTTTCGCCGCGCGCACATCCCCAAGATCATATATCGCTGCCGGTTATCTTCCGGCTTGCCCCTAACCTCTCCCGTGGTTTGGAGGGTGCCGTACCGGGTCTACACCCGGTACGGCAATTCTTCTTACGTTAGGCTACAAATACGCGGCCTACCGGAAAGGCGGTGTGTATTGCAGGCCACCGTCCGTCCACAGCGCGTTCATGCCCCGCTCCAGGCCGATAGGCGTCTTCGAGCCGATATTGCGCTCAAAGATCTGGCCATAGTTGCCCACGGCCTTGATCGCGTTCGCAGCCCACTTCTTGTCGAGACCCAACATTCCACCCAGATCACCTTCCGTACCCAGAAGACGATTGATTTCAGGGTTGTTAGTCGGCTTTGCGGCCATAGCATCAACATTGTCTGAAGTGATACCGAGTTCTTCAGCCGCAACAAGGGCGTTCTTGGTCCAGCGGATGATATCGCTCCAATTGTCATCGCCATGACGCGTGACAGGACCAAGTGGTTCCTTTGAGATAATCTCAGGCAGGATCACATAGTTCTCCGGATCCTTGAAGGTCGCGCGTGTCGCGGCAAGGCCCGACGCGTCCGTCGTATAAACATCGCAACGCCCTGCAAGCAGGTTCGTTCGGGATTCTTCGTTATTCTCGGTCGGGACCGGCTCATATTTGATCTTGTTGACACGGAAGAAGTCCGCAAGATTCAGCTCCGTCGTGGTGCCCGTCTGAATACAGACTGATGCGCCGTCGAGCTCTTTGGCGCTCTTGACGCCTAGTTTCTTCGGAACCATGAAGCCCTGGCCGTCATAATAGTTGACGCCCTGGAATGCGAGTTTCACATCCACATCACGCACAAACGTCCAGGTCGTATTCCGCCACAGCACGTCGCCTTCACCTGAATTCAGGATGGTAAAGCGGGTCTTGCCAGTCGCAGGCTTATACTTGACCTTGTTGGGATCGCCCAGCACAGCGGCGGCCGTCGCTTTGCAATAATCGACGTCGTAACCCTGCCACTTGCCGTCCTTGTCAGTGGACGCAAATCCAACAAACCCAGAGTTCACGATGCAGATAAGCTCTCCGCGTTTTTTCACTTCATCAAGAGTGCCGGCGCTTGCGGCCGTTGCACCCATTGCCAGAGCAGCGACTGCTCCAAGCAAAATGCGTTTCATGAGAAACTCCTCCCTTGAGATGACACATACAAAAACGTCACAACTCGGCTCAAAAGGTCTACTCAAGAGCCAAATAAGCAGCGTTGGCCGACATTTTCGATTGCCTGCTAGCTGCTCGTGGCTAACTCTCCGCGAGTGCGTTATGCGAGTCAACAGGCTGACTGCACACATTTCGACTAATTTGTGATGATTATTAAGACAGAACGGCTTTGGGTGACGCTGGTGTTTAAACTTGGCGCGAGCCTATGGTCCTGCTAGAGAAGCGCAGCCCGGATATGGTGACCTGGACGGTTTTGGCGGATCGCAGTACGCGCCGCATCGTCATCATACAAAGTGAGACCGGATTAAGCGTACGGACGCATTTCCTTTAAGCATCCCGATTGACGCGAGGATATTCCAAACATGACAGCTGGCTTTGGCCTAGAGAAACTGGGCTTGCTGACTGCCCGTCATCCCCGGGCGACGCTGCTATTTTTTGCACTGACATTGCCGATCTTCCTGTTTTTTGCATCTCGCCTGGAATTCTCCAGCGATATTCGTGAGATTTTCAGGTCGCAGTCGGAAGGGTTTGCGGTCCTTGAGGAAGTCGGCACGCAGTACCCAGCTTCAGGGCGCGACATACTGCTGGTGGTCGACGGTGAGAATATCTTCGAACCGAAAGCGCTGAATGCACTTCGGTTTTTACATCTCGACCTGGGTCTCGTGCCCGATGTCGATTTCGTCCTGTCAATTTTCTCCGCACGACATCCCCCGGATGAAAAGGGAAATGCGGAGTCCCTCTTTCCGGCAGAAATAAATGCAGAAACTGATCTGGCCACGCTGCGTGAGACAGTACAGGCGCATCCGCTTGTTGCGAACAAGCTGATTTCGCAAGACGCGAAAAAGGCGCTTGTTGTCGTGGCCCTTAAGCCAAAACACCGGGGCGTCGACGAAATCCGGGGAATACTGAATGAGGTCAACCAGACCGCCGAGACCGCCCTCGAAGGGTCGGGCCTGCACATCAGCACAACCGGTCTTGCTGCAATGCGGGTTGAGATAATCGGCGCACTGATCCGCGACCAGGGCCGGTTTGCGATTGCCGGGCTGGTTCTCTGCCTCAGCTTGTGCTGGTTTTTCTTCCGGCGCTGGGCCTATGTGGCCATGGCCGGTGCCCCGGCTGCCGTTGCCGTCATCTGGCTTGCCGGCGGAATGGCCGTGGTCGGGCAGGAGGTCAACGTTCTCACCAACATCATACCGGTGCTGGTTATCGTCCTCGTGTTCTCCGACGCCCTGCACTTGCTGTTTGGCATACGCCGGAACATCGCCGCTGGTCAGGAACTCAGCAAAGCCATCGATACGGCCGTACTGGAAGTCGGACCCGCATGCGTCCTTACATCAGTAACAACCACCCTCGCCCTTCTTTCGCTGACGCTCGTCCCGCACGACTTCATCTCCCGCTTCGGCCTTACGGCGGCACTAGGAACCACCATCGCCTATTGCGCAACAATCGCGCTGGTACCTGCCATGTCGGCACTGTTTCTGGCGCGCACGCCTCGCAAGCGACCGACCGGCCAGGGCGAATACTGGTTCGGGCGCAAAACCTTGTCGGCGAGTGAAGCGGTAGCCCGCATGATCACCTCCGCGCCCTACCTTATTACCGGTATCGGTGTCGTGGTCACAATCGTCGCCGGGCTTCTGTATGCTCAGAACACGCCGCGTTACTCCTATCAGGAGAATCTGCCTGAGGGGAACGCGGCATTCGCCGCCATTCAGGAGATTGATGCACATCTCGGCGGTTCGAACACTTTGTACCTGCTAATCCGTTGGCCGAGTGGGCACAAGTTACAGTCCCCTGAAACCCTCGCCGTCATTCGCGACGCTCACAAAGCACTCAAAGGCGAACCGGCATTCAAGTCGGTCAGTTCGCTGCACGACGTCGAGCAGTGGATGTCGGGAGGAAACGGTTCGCGTGGCAACGTATTCAATTTCCTCGAGAAGGCGAATTCACCATTGAGCCGTCGAATGACTTCAAAGAAGTTTAATTCTGCGCTCCTTACAGCGCAATTTCCAGCGATGGACTCTTCCCGGCTCATTCCAATTCTGAATACGCTCGAAGTCCAGCTGGACAAACTGCGGGCCAGCAACCCCAGCGTGACATTCGATGTTACAGGACTGACCCCGCTATCGGCTCACTCCAGCACTGAAATGATTGGGAAGCTGAACCAGAGCCTCGCTATGGCAATCGGCGTGATAATCGTCTTGATTGGTTTCGCCTTGCGCTCTTTCCGTTACGGGATTGTATCAATTGCCCCCAACCTGCTCCCTATCGCCGCTGGTGGCACGTTTTTGTTCCTCAACAGCCACGGGCTGCAGTTTACCAGTGTCGTGGCATTCACAGTTGCCTTCGGAATTGCAGTAGACAGCACGATCCACGTGCTTAACCGCTACAGGCTTGAACGGGAGAGGACCAGTGATATCGACGAGGCCGTTACCGATACGCTACGGGCGGTTGGACCGGTGCTGATGGTTGCCACCATCATCCTGATCGGCGGTGTGGGGATTACAGCCATCAGCGAATTGCCAATGGTCCAACTATACGGAGAGATTTCATCGGTTGTGCTGATAACCGCATTTCTCGGCGCCTTGATATTTCTACCCGCTCTTCTAACGGTCACGGACAAGATGTTCGCCGACGAAAAGCCAGCACCATCGCCACAGCCGAAACGGCGCCCCACCGCGCCTAGGAAACGGAAAACGGCATCCTGAGGAAGGGAAATGGTGGGCGATGCAAGGCTTGAACTTGCGACCTCTTCGATGTCACCGAAGCGCTCTCCCAACTGAGCTAATCGCCCGCCGCAAAACCGCCCGTCGCGCAAAAAATCGCAAGGGCAGGCTGGTTCTCCGTCATATATCGGTATTGACCGGGCGAGGCAAGCGACCCAACACGGTCGGCAGTACTTATGCCCGTCAGGCGGCGAGCATGCGTTCTATTTCGCTTACCAAATCACGCAAATGGAAAGGTTTTGAAAGAACGGTGGCATCTTTCGGCGCCTGACTGTCCGGATTGAGCGCGACCGCGGCAAATCCGGTGATGAACATAATCTTCAGGTCAGGGTCCAGGTCGGCTGCGCGGCGCGCCAGCTCGATACCATCCATTTCCGGCATGACGATATCTGTCAGGAGCAGCGTAAAAGGCTCCTCCTTCAGTCGTTCATAGGCTTCCGCCCCATTGCCGAAAGACGTTACGTCGTAGCCTGCGTTCTGCAGCGCCTTGACGAGAAACTTGCGCATATCTTCATCATCTTCCGCGAGAAGAATGCGACGCACCTGACCGTTTTGGAGTTCGTTGGCTGTCATATCACCGCCCTTATAGCCGTTTCGCGATCATTACACGGCAATTTCGTGGGCAATTCGTAAACATCGTGAATCTGAGATCGTTTTGAAAAGAAGCTACCGCCGCGCAACACAAGTCATTCCGTGTCCGCCACAACAGCATCTACCTCAATCTCGACAAGCCACTCAGGATTCACAAAACCTGCAACCTGCATAATAGTGTCCACCGGTTTGGCTTCACGGCAAAACTTCTTGCGCACGTCAACAACCGCCTTCCAATCATCAATTCTGGTCAGCATAAGGCGCGTTCGCACAACATCATGCCAACCGGAACCGGCACGTTTGAGAGCATCACCGGCGATTTCGAAACACCGTTCAGCCTGCCTGGCTGCGTCACCGACACCGATGGTTTTTCCGTCTGGACCCACAGGGGCAGTTCCGCCGACCGAAATGTATGGACCGACGCGGACCGCGCGCGCGAATCCAACAATGTCTTCCATTGGATTTCCATTGAGGACGAGTTGTCGTTTCATGGCTTACCCCTGTCCTGTTTCCGCATCCCGGCATGTTCGGAGCGAACGATGCTTCAGTCAATCGGCAACGCTGTTGGGGACCGCCCGCCCCAGATATTGCGCGGCCTACTGTTGCGAAATTTGCCAAGCGAATACTGGACTCGACGGACGAGCCTTGGCACAGTCCATCCGAGATTCGGCGGGGGCGCGAGTGATCAGACAGCTGATTAGCAAGGCAGGAATACGGTTCGCCATGAGTAAGCGTGATACAGCTGTAATCAGCGATAAGTTTGATCCACCCTTTGAAATCGTGGAACCATTCGCGCAAACCGCGCCTCTGGTCTTCAACTCTCCGCATAGCGGACGCGTCTATCTTGAGGAATTTCTCAACGCATCGAGACTGGATCTTCCGGACCTGCGCCGTTCAGAAGACACGTTCGTGGAACAGTTGTTCGCTCCCGTCGTCACTCATGGTGCGCCACTGATGCATGCGCATTTTCCGCGTGCCTATCTTGATGTAAACCGGGAGCCCTATGAGCTGGACCCGGCGCTGATTTCGGAATCTCTGCCGCGCTACGCCAATACCCAATCGGTCCGCGTCGTCGGTGGGCTGGGGACAATTGCGCGTGTGGTTACGGACTCAGAGGAGATATATCGCGAACCGCTGCGTCTTGGCGACGCGCTGACGCGTATCAGCGAACTCTACAAGCCTTACCATGCCGCACTGAACGGGCTGATGGATGCCTGTGCGCGCAGATTCGGCATCGCTGTTCTGATTGACTGTCATTCCATGCCATCAAACCCGCTTTACGAGAATGACGGTGCCCGCCCGGACTTCGTCCTTGGCGACCGGTTTTCGACATCATGCAGCCCGGAGTTTACCCGCCTGGTCGCTGAACATCTCAAGGCGATGGGTTATGTCGTTGCGTTCAACAAGCCGTATGCGGGCGGTTTCATCACCGAGAATTACGGCCGACCCTCCAAGCGTCACCACGCACTCCAGATTGAAGTGAACCGGGCGCTGTATATGGACGAGTCGACCTACAAGCGCAGCGCAAATTTCAAGAACATGCAACGCGATATCGAACGGCTGGCCGAAGCGATGATCGCCATGACGCCGTCCCTGTTTGACGTGCCACGCGCCGCCGCCGAATAACCCGTCCAGCGCCGATCGCACCGCACAGGATTTGAGACAAGAAAAAAGGGCCGCCAGAGCAAGCCGGGCGGCCCAAGTCTAAGGGAGGAAACGCCCAAAAAGGGCAACGGTACGGCATAACGTTATGCCTTACCGCATTGCAATAATATGTCATTGCGGCGCACAAATTTCAAGATTCTTAATCCTTGTTAATAAATAAAGCCAAGAAATGGTGCGCAATTGCCACACCTGTTGCAAACTGACCCTCTCACCGGGCGAACCCGCCCCCAAACAGCACCCCGATCCAAGGCTGATATATTATTGATATATATAGAAAAAACCAGCGGGCGGCGGCGACCATGAAGGTGCTCAAACAGGATGAATTTGACGCCTATTTGGCCTTTGCACACCGGCTGGCGGACTTGTCTTCCGCAGCAGTTATGAAACATTTCCGCAAGTTACGTCTGGTTGAGGACAAGTCTGTCGACGGAGCATATGACCCCGTAACAGCGGCTGACCGCCAGGCGGAAGAAGTGATTCGCGCGGAGGTTGCGGAGACCTGGCCGGAGCACGCGGTACGTGGAGAGGAGTTCGGAGGGGATGTCACCGACACAGAATTTTGCTGGATTGTTGACCCCATCGATGGAACCCGTCCTTTCATCATGGGGCTGCCGCTCTGGGGAACGCTGATCGCCCTCACGCGCAACGGCACTCCTGTCTTGGGGCTGATGAACCAGCCATTTACCGGCGAACGGTTCTGGAACAACGCGGATGCCACCTTCCATCGAGGTCCTGACGGCGAAAGTGCCATCACCACGCGGCCTTGTCCCAAACTCGGAGACGCCATTCTCTCAAGCACCAGCCCGGACCTGTTTGCGACGCAACAGGACAAAGAGCGTTTTGATGTCCTGAGCGAGAAAGTGCGTATGCGCTGGTTCGGCGGGGACTGCTATGCCTATTGCCTGCTGGCAGCCGGCCATATCGATCTCATTGTCGAGTCCGGGCTCTCTGCCCATGACATTGCGCCGCTTATCCCGATCATCGAGCATGCGGGCGGACGTGTCACCGGGTGGGACGGCAGTGAAGCGGCAGCCGGCGGTCATGCGGTCGCCAGTGGCGACCCGGCGCTGCATGATGAAGTTCTGAAAATCCTCGCAGGCTGAACTCCGCCAACCTAGCCTGGAATGAATGCGTCGAAGGCAGCCCATGTCTGCTCTCGGAATCGCTCCTGCTCCTGCAGCAACTCGTGGCGGGCACCATCGATGACAATCCGCTCACCAGCTTTGAGCTGCATAGCCAACTCATCGATTGCCCTGTTGGAGATTATCTTGTCGTTGCCCGCTGCGATCATCAGGATCGGCACGTGCACACGCGGGGGGAAGCCAAAGCCAACAATCGTTTTCATCGACGCGGTGGCTGCCCGCAACCAGGCAAGCGTTGGCGAGGCCAGCCCAAGCGCCGGAGCCGCCTCAAGGATGAGTTGATTGCGCCCGTAGCGGCGCTTGTCAGACGTGAACGGATTTCCCTCGAACGGGCCGGTTCCCGAAATGTCGTCGTTTCCCCCGGGAACGTAGAAATCCCCAAGCCCAAAGAAAACAGCGAGCTGAGAAACTGTACTGGTGAGAGCCAGCGAGGATGCGGGGCCGGCCAGGCCGTACATAGGTGCGGCGAAAACCATCCGGTCGAACCAGCAGTCCCGCATGCAGGCCACACGGATCAGAATATTACCACCAATCGAATGTGCGAGCGCGAAGTAGGGCGGCGGACAATCGGGCAAAACGATTTCGCTCATGAACTGGGAAAGATCCGCCTCGTATTCCGCAAAATCTTCTACATGGCCTTTCAGGGGGTTGCGTAGCGCCCGCGCCGAGCCGCCCTGACCACGCCAGTCGAATGTGGCGACGGCAAATCCGCGTTGACGGAGATCGGAGATAGTCTCGAAATATTTCTCGATATATTCAGCTCGCCCTCCAAATAGGCAAACCGTCCCCTTTCGCCCTTGCGATGGCGGCTTCCACAGCGCGTAGCGCAGCTCGGTCCCGTCATAGGCGGTCAGCGTACCGGCCATGGCCCCTGCTGGTACGGGATTGCGCGGGATGCCAACGAGTGTCATGAGGCAGCAGCATCTTTCGAGAATGGGTGCGATTGCCGGCCGGAACCAAGCAGAATATTGCCTGTTATATCAAGCCTCTGCCGCGTCACAAGAAGTCCGTATTAAATTTATGTAATTCAAACAGTTAGCCACTCTTGAAATGGCTCAATCACATCCTATATTTCAAGTACGCGCATGCCGAACAAGGGTGCGCGGTTACTGGAATGGACTTGGCCATCAAGGCAAGTCCTGAACGCATGTTGCTTCACAAGGAGAATGTGTGATGAGACATTTTGATCTGACACCCCTCTACCGTTCAACCGTTGGCTTTGACCGCCTGGCTTCGATGATCGACTCGCTCGGTTCTGTCGATGGCGACGCGCCAAGCTACCCGCCCTACAACATTGAGCGTCGTGGCGACAACGAGTACCGCATTTCCATGGCGGTTGCCGGTTTCGCTGAAGATGACCTCAACATAGAGGTCAAGGAAAATGCCATGACCGTACGCGGTGAGCGTGGTGAGCAAACCGATGAGAGCGATTATCTGCATCGCGGCATCGCAACGCGCACTTTTGAGCGCCGTTTCCAGCTCGCCGACCATGTCGAGGTAAATGGCGCAAACCTTGAGAACGGGTTGCTCCACATCGACCTCGTTCGCGAAGTGCCCGAAGCCATGAAGCCCCGCTCTATCGAGATTAGCGGCGGCGGCACGACAAAGGTCATTGAAAGCCAGACCGAAGGCTAAACTTCGTAACCTCTCTCACATCCTGACCGAGCGGGCGTTCTCCTGATCGAGAGCGTCCGCTTTTTCATAACGCGTCATCCGGTCAGATTTTCTATTTCCAGATGCGGAAGTGCATCCGCCGGTTCGAGCCCGAGAATCTGTGCGTAGAACGCATATTCGCTCTGCAGCACCTCAACAATGGTTTCCGCCCGGCGAAACCCATGCCCCTCTCCCTCAAATTCCGTATAGGCAACGGACACGCCGCGGGCGCGCAGCGTCTCCACCATGGTGCGCGACTGCTCCGGCGGCACTACTTTGTCCTCCAACCCCTGGAAGAAGATGACGGGTGAACGAATATCGCCTGCATGATTGACCGGTGAACGTTCTGCGAAGACAGCGTCGCAGGTCTCCGGTGTTGAGCCGGTAAGCCCGTAGAGGTAACCACTTTCAAACTTGTGGGTGATGCGCTGGAGCTGCGCAAGGTCAGAGACGCCATAGGCACATGCACCTGCAGCAAACACATCCAGTTTGGCCAAAGCCATGAGCACCGTATACCCACCTGCGCTCCCGCCGGATATGAGCATGCGGTCAGGGTCGGCGCGACCGGTTGCGCCGAGGTGTGCAATCAATGCTGCCACATCCTCCACGTCTCGAACGCCCCATTCGCCGTTGAGTCGTTCACGGTAGGCACGCCCGTAACCGGCGCTTCCCGAATAGTCGAGATCGCATACGGCGAAGCCCCGGCTCGTCCAGTATTGCGTCTTGAGTTTCAACCCGCGGTCCGCCATTCCCGTTGGACCGCCATGGACAAGGATAATGGTGGGGGGCAATTCATCGGCAGCAGCCTCGTATTTGGAATTGGTGGCCGAATAGAAGAGCGCATAGAGCGGACCGTCCTTCCCATCGAATTTCAACATTTCACCGGTTGAGATATCGCCCGCTAAAAGGCCCGTATCGCCAGACGCCCGCAACGTGTCGGTTCCACCGTCAAGCTGTACGGAAACAACAGCCGGTGGTGCGTTATCGCTGGCGCCAATTACAGCGAGACCTTCACCAAACGGTGCCAGCGCATCTATAGAACGCAGATCACACGGTATTGACTTCAACTCGCCGGTGTTGAGATCTATGAGGGCAAGTTTCGTTTCGCCGTCCTCAATGAACGCTGCCGCCGCCTGAGCGCCATGCAACAGGACATAGGACTGCATCCTGAACACCCACTGCGGACGTAGAAGCTCAGCGTCTCTAGCGACGATTTCCGCAACACCCTGGCCATCCCATACGCACAGCCTTCCCCATCCGCTTTCATCCCAGATGAAATAAAGGCGTCCGTCCTCGCCCCATTGCGGCTGGAACGCGGCGCTGCCATTCCCACCTGCGATGTATTGCGCTGCACAGAGCATGCCGTCGTCCCTGATCTCCGCGACATACAGTGCGGCACTTTCCCAGGGCATATGCGGTAAGTCCCAGGCAAGCCAGGCCAGCTGGCTCCCGTCCGGGTTCATCCTCGGTGAGGCATAAAAATCCCGCCCCGAGGCGAGTTGGTCGATGCGGCTCGGCTCACCCGTTCGACCGGTCGGGATCGTTGCGAGAAAGTTCTCAGGATCGCTTGCATCGGCCCCATGGCGTTCGCCGACCACGATAAGCCGTCCCCTAAGCTCATCCATAGTCATGTCGGCAAACCGGATATCCGGCTCATCGCTCAACCGCCTTGGCGCTCCATCTCTCTGGAGTTCAAATACGTCCTGGCTGTCCGCCTCGACATAAATGACTCGGGCATCGTGCGCGAGAAACTCCCCGCCGCCATATTCGTGAACTGTAGAGCGCGCTGAATACGGAACATTGAGAATGTCTTCGACAGGTCCATCAGGGCGCGCGTGCAGGATGACGCCACGTCCGCCTTCGTCCGGGCGACTCTCCGACCAGTAGATCGTGCCGGCATCCGCCTGGATGGGTCCAAAGCGCAGCGACTTCCCTGCAACGGCTTCAGCGGAAATGGGCGACGCCCATGTCCCATATGGTCGCAACTGTTTCGACACAATGTGGAAACTCAATTCGCGAGGGCCGTTGTCTGCTTTCAGCCGCCTCTGGACTGTTTGATGAAATGATCCGCTGATAGCACACCGGGGCCGTATTTCATCAGATACAACAGCCCAATCGCCCACAAGCCATGGGTCAAGTAAGACCCTGGAAAGACAAAAATCTCAATCACCAGTGTCATGACCAGGAGCGCGGTGGCAGCAAAGCGCGTACCCAGACCAATCCAAAGCAGGATGGGGCATGTCAGCTCGGCTGCGGTGGCCATATAGGCCGCAACCTCAGGCGGAACAAACGGCAGCTTGAAATCATTTGCGAACAGGAAAAACGTCGATGCCTTGATTGAAAAGCCATCGATCTTTGTCAGTCCCGACTGCCAAAAAATCAACCCGACGACGAAGCGGGAAAGCACCGCAATCAAATCGTGCGGGATCCTCTCAAAAAGACCAATGATCCCGTTTATCAGCCCTGCCAATCCAGATTGATTGCTCATCTTGATGCCCCCTCAATTCCCGTTTCTGTTCAGCCTGCTCTAAGCTCGGCGATCGCACCGCTGGCGATCAGTCCTGCAATGTTGGCCTGCAAGTCAAAGGCGGTGTCCTCTTCAAAAGCTGCCTCTGCCGCCTCACCGAGCGTCTTGCCCTTGGTCAGCGCGGCTATAAAAGCGGCGCCACCCAATGGCAGATGGCGCACCTCTACCGCGATTCCCGGCCTGACGATAAGACCATCCTCACCGCCAGCGCCGGCGTCAATGTGATCGGGTTCACCATCCTTGCTGTTTTCACTCCAGATGGTCACCACTGGATAGACCGAACGGATCAGTTGAACCGCAGGGTGAAATTCCGCATGCAGGGAAGCTGCCGTCGAAGGGTCGATGGCCGCAAGAGCCTCCGACCCAACCGGTTCTCTATCGGCGGCATGATAGGCGAGATTCCACGCCCATTCGAGACGGGCCACATCACCAAGCCACGGCAGGTCCGCAACCGGTTCGAAGATTTCGAGAAATTCTGGAAACTGGCCGCCATATCGCATCAGCACCGGTGAATTTGGCGGATTCTGTTCAACGAAGACGCGCGCCGTAGCCTTGAAAAAATCCTCGCCCAAAAGACGGGCGACGACTGGAAACCGGCCTTCGAGCACGCTGACCAGGCTGACATAGACATTGTTCCGGTAAACCCCGAAACGTTTGAGCGGTTTCGTACGCAGATGGCTCTCGACCCCCTCAGGTACGGGATCCTTTGCGTTGAGCACAGCGCGGGCAAAACCCGTCTGGATTTCACTCAGCTGCGACATGACGAACGGAGGTTTTCGAGAGAATGGCGTTGGCGCGCGCGGCCTCATCCTTCAACTTGTCCCAGGCAGGCACGTCATTGTCCCACTCGATGAGAGTTGGAACCGGCCCACACCGGGCAATGGTGCGATCGTACAAGCCCCATACAATATCGGCGACGGCACTTGCATGATCATCGATCAGCAGAGGCTCGCCGTCATCGCCCTCATCTTCAGCATGTCCGCCAAGATGAATTTCGCCCACATGTTCATACGGAAAAGCGTCGAGATAAGCCGTGGCGTCATAGGCATGGTTCGTTGCCGACACATGCACATTGTTCACGTCCAGAAGAAGACCGCAGCCGGTTCGGGAAACGATTGCGCGGAGAAATTCGAGCTCACTCATCTCGCTGGATTCAAACTTGATGTATGTAGACGGATTCTCCAGAAGCATCCGCCGTCCGAGAACGTCCTGGACCTGCTCTATGTGTTCGCAAACCCGTGCAAGTGTTTCGGAACTATAAGGGACGGGCAGAAGATCGTTCAGATAGACGCCGTCATGGGTTGACCATGCCAGGTGCTCCGAAACCAGTCCCGGCTCATAGCGATCACACACCCGCTTAAGTGCAACAAGATGCTCTTTGTCCAGCTCTGCGTCGGCGCCGATCGACAGACCAACCCCATGGACCGAAAGCGGATAATGTTCGCGGATGGCGGAAAGATAGTGGTGCGGGGCACCGCCGTCGCCCATGTAGTTTTCAGCATGAACCTCGAACCAGCCGACATCAGGCCGGCCCTCGAGTATCTCACCAAAATGCTCGGGCTTAAACCCGACCCCGGCGCGCGCCGGGATCGGGCTTGATCCTGTGTGCGGTTGAATCCGGTTCACCGGATCCAAACCTAGCCGCACTGATAATTCTGGCCGGACGGCCGCGTGGTGAGACACGTCAGGCTACCCTTGCCGGCAGGTGTCGATACTTGACCGCAGGTGCCTTTCTTAACGAGTTTCCAGGCATTGCCCTGATAGTCGACGGACGACGTTCCTGAGCAGGATGTTCCCGGGCCAGCCTTGCAGTCATTCTCGCCCTTCTTGGCGATGCCATAACACTTCACCATGTCATCGGCTGCGACCACTGGCGTCGCGCCAACCGCGGCCACTGAAGCTGCGAATGCGCCGGCGATGGCCAGGCTGGAGATTTTCCTCGTCTTGCTTTGCATGTGTTCAACTCCTGATTGCTAGGTGCATCAATTCTCACAGTGTACTGAGCTTATATGGGCAAAACGATGGGCGTTTGCGATCAGTTTCCCGCGACCATTCACGTTTCCGTGAGTGTCGGACTATAATATGTTGGAGCCGCACAGGAACATCGCAATCTTCAGCATGCCGCTTGTGGTTTGGCGTCAAATCTGGCAATTTGTGCCCACGATAGGACAGTGTTACTGTCCCTTTGCACCCGGAACCCGGTCGAAAAGCGGTACAATTCCGCGCAAAATGGGTGGTATGCCCTGACCTGCGTTGTTCCGGCTTGGGGGTGATGTGCTGCCCGTCAGGCCCGTTTGGTCCGGTACGCACGTCAGCCGCTGGCTTGAGATAGCCGGTATATACGGCCCCAAATGCGATTGCATTGCTTCGCTCTCCAGCCAATGGCCCTGGAGACGCGAGCAGGCTGCGCCGCGGGGCAGAATGAATTTTGGTGTGGGAGCCAATTGGGATGCCGAGGGAAAATAAGTCAGTTCCGGCGCAGGCGCGGCAAGGTCTTTACGACCCGGCCTTGGACCATGACGCTTGCGGAGTCGGCTTTATCGCGCATCTGAAAAACAAAAAGTCCCACGGCATCGTGGAAAAAGGCGTCGAAATTCTGGAGAACCTCGAGCACCGGGGGGCGGTTGGTGCAGACCCACGCGCCGGTGACGGTGCCGGGATGCTGGTACAGATTCCGCATGAATTGTTCGCTGCTGAATGCACCGGCCTCGGCTTCGAACTTCCCGACTCTGGCCACTATGGCGTTGCCCACATATTCATGCCGCAAGACGAAGACATGCACGCTCATTGCCGTGAGATCGTGGAGCGCGCAGCAGAAGATGAAGGCCACACGGTTCTTGGCTGGCGCGAAGTGCCTGTGGACAACACGTGCCTCTCGCAGACGGTGATCCATACCGAACCCAGACACGATCAGGTTTTTATCGCCCGGCGCAAGGACAGTAATGACGATGCCATCTTTGAGCGGCACCTCTACACGCTGCGCAAGGTGATTTCCAACGCAATTTTCGCTGAAACCGAGGGCCGCGATAATGGGTTCTATATCGTGTCCATGTCATGCCGCACCATCGTCTATAAGGGCATGTTCCTCGCCGATCAGCTCGGTCCCTACTATGACGATTTATCCGACGAACGATTCATCTCAGCTGTTGCCCTCGTCCATCAGCGCTTCTCTACCAATACCTTCCCCTCCTGGAAGCTGGCGCACCCGTTTCGCATGATCGCTCATAATGGCGAGATCAATACGCTCAGGGGCAATGTCAACTGGATGGCAGCCCGTCAGGCAAGCGTCTCCTCTCCACTATTCGATGACAACATTTCCAAGCTTTGGCCCATTTCCTACGAAGGCCAGTCCGACACGGCGTGCTTCGACAATGCGCTCGAGTTCCTGGTGCAGGGTGGTTATTCGCTCGCACACGCGGCAATGATGCTTATTCCCGAAGCCTGGGCCGGAAACCCGCTGATGGATGAGAAGCGTCGCGCATTTTACGAGTATCACGCGGCCCTTATGGAGCCGTGGGATGGCCCGGCGGGTGTTGCCTTCACCGACGGCCTGCAAATCGGTGCAACGCTCGACCGCAACGGCTTGCGCCCTGCGCGTTATCTGGTCACCAGCGACGATATTGTCGTCATGGCGTCGGAAGCCGGTGTTCTGACCGTTCCGGAAGAAAAGATCATCCGCAAGTGGCGCCTGCAGCCTGGCAAGATGCTCCTGATCGACCTTCAGGAAGGACGCATTATTTCCGATGAGGAGATCAAGGCCGAACTCGCAGACTCGCACCCCTATCAGGCCTGGCTCAACCAGGGCCAGATCCTGGTTCGCGAGCTGCCCGATGCGGAGGAAGCCGCACCGCGCTCCAATGTCAGCCTTCTCGACCGACAGCAGGCCTTCGGCTACACCCAGGAAAGCCTGAAATTCCTGATGGCGCCGATGGCGCATATCGGCCAGGAAGCGCTCGGTTCCATGGGAACGGATACGCCTATTTCCGCCCTATCGAACCGTCCGAAGCTGCTGCACACCTATTTCAAGCAGAATTTTGCGCAGGTGACGAACCCGCCGATCGATCCGATCCGCGAGGAACTGGTCATGTCTCTGGTGAGCTTTATCGGGCCCCGTCCCAACCTGCTCGATCTTGAGGGAACCTCAAAACTCAAGCGCCTTGAAGTCTCGCAACCCATTCTGGACAATGGGCGACTGGAGAAAATCCGCCAGATCGGTGAGATTCCCGACAACGACTTCCGGACAATCACACTTGAGATCGTCTACCCTGCCGAGACCGGCGCGGAGGGAATGGAGCCTGCCCTTTCCAAACTGAGCGGCGACGCGGAAGCGGCGGTGCGTGACGGCTACAACATCATCATCCTATCTGATCGCGGCGTCAGCGCGGACGCGATCCCGATACCCTCCCTGCTCGCCACGTCCGCGGCACACCACCATTTGATCCGCAAGGGCCTGCGCACCTCGGTCGGGTTGGTCGTTGAGACAGGCGAGGCTCATGAGGTACATCAGTTCTGCACACTCGCCGGGTACGGTGCCGAAGCCATCAACCCCTATCTCGCCTTCGATACGCTTCAGGATATGAGCGATGAGCTCGAAAAAGATCTCACCCACGACGAGATCATCACCAACTACATCAAAGCAATCGACAAAGGGATCTTCAAGGTCATGTCCAAGATGGGCATCTCGACCTACCAATCCTATTGCGGCGCCCAGATTTTCGATGCGGTCGGCCTGCACAGCAACTTCATCGCCAAATATTTCACTGGTACCCACTCCCAGGTGGAAGGGATTGGGCTTGCCGAAATCGCCCGCGAAACAGTTGAACGCCATCGCCTCGCCTTCTCCAGCGCCCCCATCTACCGGAACGCACTGGATGTGGGTGGCGAGTATGCGGTACGGGTACGCGGCGAGGCGCATTCATGGACATCCGATGTGGTGGCCGACCTGCAGCATGCCGTTCGCGGCAATTTGCCCGGAAAATACCGCGATTTCGCAAAACGCATTAATGAACAAGACCGGCAATATCTGACCATGCGCGGGCTGTTCCGGCTCAAGGATGCAGAGGAAATGGGACGCAAGTCCCTCCCCCTTGAGGACGTTGAACCAGCGGAGGAGATCGTCAAACGCTTCGCTACCGGCGCAATGTCGTTTGGATCCATCAGCCGCGAAGCGCATACGACGCTTGCCATTGCCATGAACCGCATGGGCGGAAAATCGAACACCGGTGAAGGCGGCGAAGAGTCGGACCGGTTCCGGCCGATGAAAAACGGCGACTCCATGCGCTCGGCTATCAAGCAGGTGGCATCCGGCCGGTTCGGCGTGACGACAGAGTATCTCGTCAATTCCGACATGATGCAGATCAAGATGGCGCAAGGGGCCAAGCCTGGTGAGGGCGGCCAGCTTCCCGGCTACAAGGTCGACGCAGTTATTGCCAAGGTGCGCCATTCGACACCTGGAGTCGGCCTCATTTCACCGCCGCCACACCATGACATCTATTCCATCGAGGATCTCGCGCAGCTCATCTACGACCTTAAGAACGTCAATCCTGACGGAGATGTTTCGGTGAAACTGGTCGCGGAAGTGGGCGTCGGCACGGTGGCAGCCGGTGTATCCAAGGCGCGCGCCGACCATGTCACAATTTCCGGTTTCGAGGGCGGCACCGGCGCCAGTCCCCTCACCTCGATCAAACACGCAGGCTCTCCATGGGAAATCGGTCTCGCCGAAACCCAGCAAACGCTGGTCGAAAACCGGCTGCGCGGACGCATCGCCGTGCAGGTGGATGGCGGCATCCGCACCGGTCGTGACGTGGTCGTGGGCGGACTTTTGGGAGCAGACGAGTTTGGCTTCTCCACCGCCCCGCTGATCGCTGCCGGGTGCCTGATGATGCGCAAGTGTCATCTCAACACTTGCCCCGTCGGCATCGCCACACAGGACCCCGTGCTGCGCAAACGTTTCACCGGCATGCCCGAACACGTCATCAACTACTTCTTCTTTGTTGCCGAAGAAGTCCGCGAGCTTATGGCGGAGATGGGTTTCAGGACGTTCGACGAACTCATTGGCCAGACCGAGTGTCTCGACAAGCAGGCGGCTATTGAACACTGGAAGGCGAAAGGGCTCGACTTCACGAGATTGTTCCACAAACCGGCCGTTCCCGATGAAGTTGCGCTCTACAATTGCGAGCGCCAAACCCACCATATCCACGAAATTCTGGATCGCAGGCTAATCGAGCAGGCCAAACCGGCACTCGAAGACGGCAAGCCTGTAAGCATCGAGGACGAAATCCACAATACCGACCGCACTACCGGCGCCATGCTTTCGGGAGAAGTGGCAAAGCGATACGGCCACAAGGGCCTGCCTGACGACACAATCCATGTGAGCCTCAAGGGTACGGCGGGACAAAGCTTCGGCGCATGGCTCGCCAAGGGCATTACGCTCGACCTCGAGGGCGAAGCCAACGACTATGTGGGCAAGGGCTTGTCCGGCGGACGCATCGTCGTGCGGCCTGCGGAAAACAGCGGCATTGTTCCAGAAGAAAGCATCATTGTCGGCAATACGGTGCTCTATGGCGCGATTGCCGGCGAATGCTATTTCCGCGGCATCGCGGGTGAACGCTTTGCAGTCCGCAATTCCGGCGCCATCACTGTTGTCGAAGGAACGGGCGATCACGGCTGCGAATATATGACTGGCGGTGTCGTCGTGGTCATCGGTCCGACGGGGCGCAATTTTGCAGCAGGCATGTCAGGCGGCATCGCCTACGTGTTGGACACGGATGGCAAATTCAAACGGCGTTGCAACATGGCGATGGTCGATCTTGAACCTATCCTCGAGGAAAGCGAACGGATGGAACGCCTTGTCCGCAAAGGTGCCGATCTGGAATCTCACGGTCTTGTTGACGTGATGGGTGACATGACGCGCAATGATGACGAACGACTGCGGAAGCTGATTGAGAACCATCTCCACTACACGGGTTCAAGCCGCGCTCAGGGAATTCTGGACGATTGGGAGAACATGCGTGACAGATTCGTAAAGATCATGCCGGTCGAGTACCGCCGTGCGCTGGCGGAAATGGCCAAGCACCGCAAGGCCGACACAACTGGTCTCGATGTACTCGAAATCGGTCTGCCCGGAGGGAAGTAGGGTCTCGTAATGGGCAAAGTAACAGGGTTCCTTGAAATCGACCGGCAGGATAGGACCTATCGTCCCGCCGGCGAACGCGTGCGTCACTATGAGGAATTCGTCATTCCGCTGGACGAGCCGAGCGTCAAGCGCCAAGCCGCCCGTTGCATGGATTGCGGCATTCCCTATTGCCATACCGGCTGCCCGGTCAACAACCAGATCCCCGACTGGAACGACCTTGTTTATCGCGAGGATTGGGAGGAAGCGTCTCGAAACCTTCATTCAACCAATAACTTCCCTGAGGTAACGGGCCGGATTTGTCCAGCGCCATGCGAAGAGTCCTGCACCCTCAACATCGAGAATGCGCCAGTCACCATCAAAACCATCGAATGCGCCATTGCCGACAAGGCATTCGAGAATGGCTGGATCATGCCCCGGCCACCGGAAAAGAAGTCCGGCAAGCGTGTGGGCATTATCGGGTCCGGACCGGCCGGGATGGCGGCGGCGCAACAACTCGCTCGCGCCGGACACGAGGTGCATGTCTACGAAAAGCATGTAAAGGCCGGAGGCCTCCTCCGCTACGGCATTCCTGACTTCAAGATGGAAAAGAGCATCATCGATGTCCGCGTCGAACAAATGGAGGCCGAAGGCGTAACCTTCCATACGGGCGTCCATATCGGCGTCGATGTGGATGTGAGCAAACTTGAAAAAGAAAATGATGCAGTGCTGCTTGCGGGCGGTTCGGAACACCCTCGCGATTTACCGGTCGAAGGCCGTGAACTTGAAGGCGTGCAATTCGCCATGAATTTCTTGCCGCAGCAAAACCGCCGCGTGTCCGACGAGCCACTTGGCGATGTCGAGGAAATCACGGCGGAAGGCAAACATGTGATCGTGATCGGCGGCGGCGATACAGGCTCCGACTGTATCGGCACGTCGTTCCGCCAGGGTGCGCTTTCGGTCACTCAGCTGGAAATTCTGTCCAAGCCGCCCGAACAGGAAGACAAATCTCTTGTCTGGCCGCACTGGCCGCTGAAGCTCAGAACCTCGTCGAGCCAGGCCGAGGGCGCTGACCGGGACTGGAGTGTTATGACCACCAAGCTTACCGGTGGCAACGGCGCGATCGATACCCTGCATTGCGTGCGTGTTGATGACGACATGCAGGCGATCGAGGACAGCGAATTCGAGCTCAGAGCCGATCTGGTGCTGCTGGCTATGGGTTTTGTTCATCCGGTCCGTGAAGGCATGATCGAACAGCTTGAACTTGAGCTCGACCCTCGCGGCAACGTGCTTGCCAATGATCAGGACTATGGCACGTCGCGTGAGAAAGTTTTTGCCGCAGGCGACATACGCCGCGGCCAGTCATTGGTCGTGTGGGCTATCCGAGAGGGCCGTCAGGCGGCGCATGCCATTGACGCGTTCCTGATGGGCGCAAGCGACTTACCTCGCTAGTTGGCGTTTCCCTGCTCCGATAGCCTTTCCTTGATCAAGGTCAAAATTTGATCCTGACATGGGCGTTATGCTTTTCTTGTTCATCGTAAGAAGGACGAGTGTATGTCATGGATATCCCTCTTCAGGTCAGCTTCCGGAATATGGACCCCTCTTCCGCAATCGAAACACGCGTGCGCGAGAAGGCCTCAAAACTCGAGCAATATTTTCATCATCTCACCAGTTGCCGCGTGGTGATCGAGGCACCACACCGTCATCACCAAAAGGGCAAGATATACCATGTGAAAATCGAAATGGGCGTGCCGCGCAAATCCGAACTCGTCGTGAGCAATGAGCGGGAACAAAATCATGCCCACGAGGATGTTTATATCGCGATCCGTGATGCGTTCGCGACCGCGGAGCGGCAATTGCGCGACTTTACCGGGCAAATGGAAGGCAAGACCAAACGCCATCTGCCGCCTGATCCGGGTGTCTAGAAAACGCGAAAAAGTTCAATTCGGATAGGACGGCCTGGCCGATGCCCGCATGATCGGACCGGCGGGCTTTGCAGCCTCGGGCACCTGATGCTCCTTGCGTTCCGGCAAGGATTCGCCGTTGGCCGGAACAATAAGCGGTTGGGGTTGTGTTGAGGAATCAGGTTCTGCCGGGACTGCCGCAAAGCCGAAAGTAAGATCCTGCCAGCTCGACTCCCGTGCCATCGCGATGGACCCCCGAATATGGTCGATAAACTCCGTCATGCGCGACTCGCTCATCATGTCGTGCCAGCTTTCGCTGACCTCAATCATTTTCTCTCCACCCGGACTATCAGCGAAATCATAGCTGTATTGAACGAGGCCGCCGGAATTGAATATCGCCAGAACGCCTCCGGCAATCACCAGCGCAAAAAGCACCCGGCGGCGATTGCCTTTTGTATCGGTACCGCAATCCGCCGGCATCGACACGAAGCCTTTGTTGGCTTGCCTGGCGTGCTGCACTTCGTGTTCCAACAGCTGCTGCTTCCTTCGGAATTCCAACGCAAACGACATTGCAACCACTCTTCTTTCTCTAAGATCGAACCTCTAGAACTGAAAATAGATGAACGGGGCGGTGCCCTCTGGCGCAACCGCCTTGATCAACAGAATGCCGAAGCCAAGCAAAAACCCGAGACCAATGGGCCCCACCGGCTCAAGCGCCTTCGCTGCACGCATCACCATTGCACCCGGCAGGAAGTGCGCCGCGAGAGACGCCGCCACAAGCGCCACGAGGAAAGGCTGTGTGAATTCCCCAGGAGCTGACCAGTTGGTAAGGCCCTTGATATATGCGAGCGCGACATCAAGCGATTCCGCACGGAAGAATATCCACGCCAGACAGACGATATGAAACGTGACCAGCACACCAAGCGTACGGCTGAACCACCAGGATTCTTCAGGCTCATCAAGTGACACAATTGTTCCGGAGCCATAACCTCCAGCCGCCACCGCAGCACTTGGCGCTGGTGCGGTTTTGAAGCTCATCACAAGGCGCTCGACTGCGAGAGACGTGCCGTGGATCAGGCCCCAGATCACGAAGGTCCATGCCGCCCCGTGCCAGATGCCGCCAAGCACCATGGTCAGGAACAAGTTACGTGTGGTGGCGAAGCTGCCGCCACGGCTTCCCCCCAGCGGTTTGTAGAGATAGTCGCGCAGCCACTCGGACAGCGAAATGTGCCAACGCCTCCAGAATTCCTTGAGCGAGGCGGCCCGATATGGCTGGTTGAAGTTCCAGCGGAACCGGTATCCGAGGAGCGCGGCAACGCCAATCGCGATGTCGGAATAACCGGAAAAATCGCAATAGATCTGCACCGCATAGGCATAGACGGCGAGTGCCAGGTCAGGCCCAGCGAACGCGCTCGGATCGAAGAACACCTGATCAACCAGTTCGCTCGCCAGATAGTTGGCAATCACCATCTTTTTGAACAGTCCCACCAGAATGAGCAGGATGCCGAGACTCACCAGCGAACGGTCAAGGCGTGGTTCCGCCTTCAGTTGCGGGAGGAAGTCGGCGGCCCGGACAATTGGGCCCGCAACCAATTGCGGAAAGAAGGAGATATACAAGAAGACATCGAGCGGCGAGTCGACTGCCTTGATTTGCCGGCGATAGACATCAGTGACGTAGGAGATGCCCTGAAACGTGAAGAACGAAATGCCGACAGGCAATATGATCTCCAGGAACGGCAGGTCGCGTTCAAGACCCGCTTGCGCGAGTACATGGGCGAGTGAATCCAGGAAGAACCCGTAATATTTGAAGAACCCCAGTATGGCGAGATTGAGCGTTACTGCGATCCCGAGGAGGAATTTGCGCTCGCGCTGGGTGCCGCTGAGTCCGATCAGGCGGCCAGCGGTATAGTTTATGAGTGAGCTGCCTGCGAGAAGCGCGGCGAACCTCCAGTCCCAGTAGCTGTAAAAGAAGTACGACGCCGCCAGCAGGAACACCTTGCGCGCTTCCGGCCTGGTGCGCATTTCCCAGCTGATGCCGAACACGGCGAGAAAGAAAAGCGCAAAATCAAGAGTGGGAAACAGCATCCGTCGAACTCTTACTCAAACTCGTGAGGCACAAAGCCGCCTCGCCTAACGGCTCGCAAGCCGTACATGGATTTCGTAGTCCTTCATCAATTCATCAAACAGCGCGTGTGCGGAGCGTTTCGCACCGGCCGTGCGCAGGTGCACGCGGTCGCTTGCGGCGAGCGGCGGCTTGGCATTTGCCCAGCTATGAATGCCGCACGGTCCGCCCATAACCTGTGACCAGTCCCAAAAGCGTGCGCCCTCACGATCCGCCACACGATGCAGGCTCTTGCGCACCGCTGCCAACTTGGGAGGCGCATGCCAACGAGCAAGCTGGGGACTCTTGGCCTTCCTCAATTCTGCATATCTGCCCCGCTCCGCATCGCTGAGCGCGCGGCAGGTAGCAGAAGCGAGCGCGCCCCTGCGTTTTCCCCTGGCGTAACGGGGAAAGCGCAAACCATCCGGCGGCCCCAGAACCAGAAAACTCGCCTGCGGTGCGCGCAGTTTGAACCGGCTGATCAAATCCGCAACGCGCGCTTCATAGGCAGCCATGTCGAGGTCATCGTCAAAACCCTCATTGGTACCGTAGCCGAGCACGATCAAATCCGGGCTGAGTTTCGAGAGATCGCTGTCCACGAGCGCCTCATCCCAGCGCCGAGGCGTATCGGCGGTGGCACCCGGAATGCCGAAATTGACATACCGAATGCCGGGCCGGTTCTGTCCGACGGACCAGGACAATATACTGACAGGCGCATTCCCCTTGGCGGCAACCGCCAACTCCCTGCCCTTGCTGGCGATGTGAACGCGTTCGACACCAGGGCTCTCACCTTGCGTCGAAATGCTCTTCTCGCTGCCTCCGAAGCTGACTGACGCCTGGCCACCGCGGGGCGCGGTCGAAAAAACTACTTCCGCCCACTCGAACGCACCCTCTTTGCTGGTCAGCGTAAGCCTTGCGCCCTTTTCGCGCGTCGTAACCCGTACACCGCTCACACCGTAAGGACCTGCATCCATCTTGAAACTGTTGGCGGCGATCCAGCGCCCGGAGCGGGTAAATTCCACTCCTTTCGCCTGATAGTAAGGAAAGGGAAAGCCCGGCATCATCATACCCCGGCCGGCATCGCCGAAGCGCGTCTGAAACAACTCCCGCAAAGTACCGGTAAAGCGGTCGGCGGCAATGTGACTGTCACCAATGTGAAGCACCGTAACTGGCTTGCTTCGGACACCCAGCTGGAGGCCTATCAGGGCGCGGTAGAATCCGGACAGTGGCGCACTCTCCGGCACACTGCGGAGGGCGGCCTCGCGGTTTGGCGTGAGCGATTGCTCAGATGGCCGGGAGGTTGCCTGCAACCGGTCACCCTTGAATGAGCGATCAACCTTTTTGCTAAGGTCTGGAATATCCCGCGCCGTGTTGCCGGCTTCACGTTTGTTGTTTTCTTCTTCGAAACAACCTGCCAGCAGCATGGGTGTCAGGACGATTAGCGCCAAACGCATAGGGCGGGACAGGCGTGTCTCCACGCAACTCAAACCGGACTGACACTTCATCTCTTGTCTCACACGCACTACAAATTGAGATAGACGGCCCCTCCAATCCCTGTCATCAGCTCCCTGGCCATTTGAAGTCGTCCGCGCGGCCATCCTTCGGTTTAAGGTCTTCGCCTTTTACGAGAACGCGGTAGTAAGGTCGCTGCGAAAGCGGCAAGCGCCGCAATGCCTCGGCGAGATTGGTGTCGCTGATTGGCGAGATCGACGCGAGCGCGGTAACACCTGCATCAGTCTCTAGCGCGATCAACTCGCTCTGCGGCGTATAGCGAGCACCAATGGCCGACAGTGCCGCTTCAGAAATCTTCGGCCGCGGCAACTGAATGCCGTTCGCCTCCCCATCGGCGGATGGAAGTGCAATCACATTTTCCTGCGTGGCTTTGGGTTTGCTCTTGGCAATGCGCTTTTTGGTAGCGGTATTCTTGCGGGCGGCAGCCTCGGGCTTAACACGCCAGGCGGGGTTCTTGACTTTGGGAGTTGGCGCCGTGTTGCGCACCTGTCGTTGGGCCGGTGTGCGTTGACGGCGAATTGCACGCGCCTGCTCCGACTCGCTACCCGCGAGCGGAATGTCGCGTTCTGAACGCGCTTGGCGCATGTCGCGCCGGATCTCCCGTTCTACGAAATGGGCAAGCTTTCGATAGCCGCGTACCGTGAAGTGCACGCCGTCGCCTGCACGCAACCGCCCGACTTGGCCCGACAGGTCCGGCCCGAATGCACTGTAACGCCCGAACTGATCTGCGAACCCATTCCAGGTATCGACGAACTTCACGCCATTGATAAATGCGCGCTCGCGGAAAATCTCATTCATGATCTGCATATGGTTGTTGTATTTTGCCGATCGCATGATCGGCAGGCCAACCCAATAGATCGCCGCTTTCGAACCCTTAAGATTCTTGATGAAAGTGTCTATTCGCTTGGAATAGACGTCGCGCCATTCAGGCGTGCCGATCTTGTATAATTTTTTTGCCTTCTTGATGCGGATGGATTGCACGTCGTTGGCACCCACCATGACGACAGCAACATGCACCTTCTCGGTCGCGAGAATTCGCGCAAGCCTCTTGTTCCAGTCGAAATAATCAGTGCGAACAAAACCGGTCGAAACACGCGACTTCTTGACGACGTCAATGTTGCCTTCCGGATTAAACGCCCGATAGAGCCCCTGCCACAGGCCATCGCCAAGGGAATCCCCGAACACATAGACGCGGTAGCGGTTCTGCTCAGGAAAGGGCGTGACATAACTATTTGAGAGATGACTCAGGCCTTGCGCACGGACATCGGGCACGGACAGAGTGAGAACGGCAAAAATGATTGCAAACGCGGCCGCCACGCACGAGGCGTGCCAAAAGGTGTTCTGACAACGAAAGAACGCGGAACCTGACATTTCTTTTTCAGCCTCGCAAAGGCCGTCCTTGACATCCCGGCTAGGGTTACTTGCTAACGCAGCGCGGCGTTGCCGCCAACGCAAAATGTTAGCAATTGGTGCCCGATAATACTTTCCAAACCGTGAATGCGTGTGCCGTAGTGACAATATGATATGGCGTTCTGATGGCACCGGTCCAGCCTTCCGTAGGCCCTGTGGGCATCCAACCGTCAGCTGCCGCGTTTCAAATGTTTCAGGACAACCACGCTCGGATATCCATCCACCGCCATGCCATTGGCTTTCTGGTAGGCGCGCACGGCCGCACGGGTCTGTGATCCAAGGATCCCGTCAGCGTCACCGCGCAAGAGTCCGCGGGCATTGAGCAAGCGCTGCAATTCATACCGCTCTGTCCGGGCAAGAGGTAGATATTCTACCGGCCACTTCTTGGAAAAACCGCCCGAGGACGGACTTCGGATGCGGTCGGCGAGATGGCCAACGGCAAGCCCGTAGGAAATCGCATTGTTGTAGCGCAGGATCGAGCGAAAATTGTTGATGACCGCGAATGCGGGTCCTCTGGATCCCGCGGGCAAGACTATCGAAGCCCTGTCGCCCGGCCTCGGAAAGGATTTTCCCTTGGCGCGCCGGACGCCAAGCTCCCCCCACTGCGCAAGTGTTTTGACAATCTTGCGGCCGGTAAGCGCGTAGTCGAAACCTCTTGCCAACTCGACCTCATAGCCCCACGTCTCACCAGGGCGCCACTTGGAAACCTTCAGATAGTTGGCCGTGGACGCCAGAGCGTCCGCATGCGACTCCCAGATATTGCGTCGTCCGTTACCGGTGAAATCAACCGCATGCGCGTTGTATGTGGTCGGGATGAATTGGGTATGGCCCATGGCGCCAGCCCATGAGCCAGTCATTTTGGCGGGTGGAATGTCGCCGCGTTCGAGGATCTGCAGCGCCGCCAGCAACTGCGTGCGCCCGAACTTCCGGCGCGACCCCTGATAAGCGAGTGTCGCGAGCGAACGAATGACATTGCTCTTTCCCCTGAACTGGCCGTAACTCGACTCCATACCCCAGATGGCAAGCAGGATATGCCGGTCAACCTCGTAACGTGCTTCGATGCTCGCCAAAAGAGGGCCGTGTTTACGCAACATCTCACGGCCATTCTCAATACGTTTCTTGGAAACTGCAGACGCCAGATAGTCCCAGACCGGCTTAGCGAATTCAGGTTGGTGCTCGGCCTTTTTGATCACCTCAGGATCGGGGGTCACGCCTCGGAAGGCGCGCTGAAACGTTTTTTTCGAAACACCCTTCTTGCGTGCGTCAGGCCACAGTTGCTCGACCCATCGCGAGAAGGATGCATCCTGAGCAAGCGCAGGCGTACCGTCGAAATGACCCAACGGCAAAACGAGAAACAAACAAAGGCAAACGAACATCCGCACGGTAAGCTTGCACCACATGTGAGCATTCCGAATCATTCGCAAATGAGAATAACAGCCCTTTTCGCGGCGGCCTAGATAGGGAAGAGATGACGCCCAAGGAGCAGGCATCTACCGTTATTTGCGGGGCCGGCATCGCCGGCATCGCGACAGCCTACTGGCTTTCGGTGCACCACAAACAAACCGGCATTGTTATCGCCGACTCGTTGCACCCCATGAGCCTGACCAGTGCTGCATCGGGCGAGAATTTTCGCAACTGGTGGCCGCAGCAACACCTTGCCGAATTAGCCGACCGCAGCATTTCCCTGATGCATCAACTTGCAGGACCAGATGGTGAGCATTTCAGGATTTCGCAGAACGGTTATGCCTATGCGACGCGGACCTCCAACGCGAATGCTGTCGTTGGAGAATTGGAGAAAACCTACGGTCATGTCACCTCGGGCGGTATCCGCATTCATGATCGCGGGCCTGCTCCGCCGGACGCTGGTGATGGGGCCGACATCCTTCTTGATCGAAGTGCCATTCGTGAACGCTACCCGCATCTCAGTGAGCATATCTCCATCGTCACCCTGGTGCGACGTGCCGGTGATATCGACTCCCAACAACTTGGGCAATTCATGCTGGGCGAAGCGAAGGAGCGCGGCGTCCGCCTCGCGCAGGTGGACATTCAGAGCATTTCCCGGATCGCAGGCGGGTTCCAAATCGAAACGGTATCGCCCAATGGCCCAGCAATCATTGAAGCAGAGACCTTCATCAATGCAGCCGGACCATTCGCCGGACCCGTCGCTGCCATGCTCGACGCAGATCTGCCACTTGATTGCATCTACCAGCAAAAAATCGCGTTCGAAGACGTGCTTGGCATTGTTCCTCGCGATGCACCCTTCACCATCGATGAGGATGCGGGCCCGCTCGACTGGACTGATGAGGCGCGTGAGCTGCTGCTGGAAGACCCGCAGACCGCGCCACTCGCCGGAACACTTCCTGGTGGGGTTCATGTGCGCCCGGAGGGTGGCAAAACGAGCCGCTGGATTAAGCTCGGTTGGGCCACTAACATAACACCGGAACAGCCCGTGTGGCAGCCATCTGGTGATGACACGTTTCCTGAGGTCGTCATGCGCGGCGCAGCCCGCCTTGTTCCCGGGCTTGCGTCCTATTGCGATGCCCTGCCCCGCACGCTTTCCCACTATGGCGGTTACTACACCCGCACCCGCGAAAACTGGCCGCTGATCGGACCGATGGGGCCACAAGGCGCATTCATGGTCGCCGGGCTTTCGGGCTATGGCACGATGATGGCTTGCGCCGCAGGGGAGCTGTGCGCCGCATGGGTCACCGGTAAGAAACTCCCTGGTTACGCCCGCGATTTCTCCTTGCAACGTTATGCCGACAAGCCACTGATGAAAATGCTCAACGACCAGGCCGACGACGGGGAACTCTAGGCACAATGGTTCATCGGTTGTGACGGCATACGAAGTTGACCTTGGACAGTTTTGAAGGGTCGCTCCCCACCTGTCCTCGTTCCGCAACAGGTTTGCCGTCCGCCTCGCGCAGTTCGATGTAGAACGGCAAGTCGGGACCGTCTTTGCCGCTTGCATTTTTCTTCGAAACAAAACCACAAACATGAACGCCCGGCTTGCCCGGGTGCCGGGTCGCCGTAACTGCGCTCAGCCGCGCGTCCTGGCTTTCAACCATCTGTTTCACACCACTGTCGATGAGTTGGGATTGTGCGGGCGTCAAGTTCAGGCGTTGGCCACTGGACGCCGCTTCAGGCGCTGGCCGATTGCCGCCAGCACACGCAACGAGAAACGGCAAGACAGCGACAACCCCGACGATCCGGGGCATTCGAAACAACCTTGTGCCCATTGTCCTGGATGCTCCCCCGGTATCCCTTAGACCGAGATATTGTCAGTATCGCCACGAATACCGACGGTGTCTTGATCTATCCAGAGTTACCCTGCTCTGGAAGTGGATCAGTGAGTTTCAGGAGAGAACGCGGCGGATAACAGGTCACTTTGTGACCAAGTTTCTTCTGCCACTTACCGAGGGCAGAGCGGGTAAGTGAGCCGATCAAGCCATCAATCTTGCCAACTTCGTAGCCGTTCTTGACGAGCGTAGTCTGCAGCCGCCGCATCTCATTTCGGCTGAAACTCTGCACCCGTGACCATCCGCCCTCGAAATTTCCCGCAAAAAGAATGCGGTCAGCAACATGGCCCACATACAGCGCGTAAAGGTCCGCCTTGTTGTAAGCGCGGAACACTTCGAAATTGTCGAGAACGAGAAATGCCGGACCCAATGTCCCGGCGGGCGCTACTAGGTGGGTCTTCTCCTTCAACCGCTCGCCGATGAATTCTCGGTCAAAGGTGCGCGTAATGCCGAGATCGACCCACTCCTGAATGGTTCGGGCATTTGGGAGCCCCTCAAGCGTGCAGTCAAAGCCATCGGGCAAACGCACCTCGTAGCCCCAGGCCTTCCCGGTCTTCCAGCCATTCTTCGACAGAAAATTGGCGGTTGAGGCCAGTGCGTCAGGGATCGTGCCCCAGATGTCACGTTTCCCGTCACCATTGAAATCCACTGCATATTTACGGAAATCACTGGGCAGAAACTGTGTGTGCCCCATTGCACCGGCCCAGGAGCTTTTCATGCGTCGAGGCGTGACATGGCCTTCCTGCAGGATCTCGAGTGCAATCAGAAGCTCTTCTCGAAATTTCTCTTGGCGCCGGCCAATGAACGCCTGCGTGGCAAGCGCCCGGACAGCATAGTAAGGCAGCTTCGCCCTGCCATAGGCAGTTTCGCGGCCCCAGATCGCTAGCACCACGTGTTTCTCAACGCCGTATTTTTCCTCGATTGCAGTGAGCGTATCTTTCCACTTGCCCAGATTGTCACGTCCGAGTTTGGTGACGAAGGTCATGCCTTTCTTGGGGAAATATCGCGCGGGCCTGTCAAACTCGGCCTGCTGCTTTTGCCGCTTGGATACTTCCGCCTTTGGGCGTTGCGGCTGACCTTCACCCAGATCCGGCGGCGCAAGATCAGGCAATTTCCAGTCAACCTTGACGCCTTTCATCGCGCTGTCGAAAGTTTCCGCTGTAACGCCTCTGGCGAGGGCATCGGCGCGCAATTCTGTCAACCACGGAGCAAGCCGCTTCTCGACTGCCGCCCGATATGCTGCCGTGCCTTGTGCAAGCGCTGGCGTGGTGAGGCACAGCAGCGCGCATGCGGCGAAAAACCTGAGCCGTATTCGCTTCATTCGTATTGCGGATTGGCGCCGTGAGACGGACCGCCCTTCCTCCCACTTGTTTCAGGAGGTGAAAGGTATCGAGGCGGCGGGTTATTTCAACCCTTGAAATGAGCACAAGACGTGAATTCCTGTTAATCCCGCGCAGGCGGTCATGAGGCTTGCTTCATCTCGGCAAGATGCTTTTCCCACTCATAAGCGTGGGCGACAATCGTTTCCAGATCGTCATACTCCGGCTGCCACTCGAGCACCTCCGGCAGGCGTTGCGCATCCGCAACGAGTGCTGCCGGGTCGCCGGGACGGCGATTGCGGTGGTTCACCGTGAAATCGGTCATCGAAACCTTTTTGACTGCCTCGATTACTTCCAGAACCGAAAAGCCGCGGCCGTAACCGCAATTGAGGATTTGGGATTTTCCACCATGGCGCAGATAGTGCAAGGCAGCCGAGTGGGCACGAGCCAAGTCGGCAACGTGAATATAGTCGCGCACACCGGTTCCGTCGGGCGTTGGGTAGTCGGTGCCGTACACCTCCAGAAAGGGCCGCTGACCCAACGCGGTCTGAACGGCCACCTTTATAAGATGCGTCGCATTCGGCGTGGACTGCCCGCAACGCCCTTGTGGATCAGCACCAGCCACATTGAAATAGCGCAAGGCGACATAACTGAAATCGTGCGCCACCGCCGCGTCGCGCAGCATCATCTCTGTCATCATTTTTGATGACCCGTATGGCGAGATTGGCGCCAGAGGTGCATCCTCGGAAATTGGATTATTCTCCGGCATCCCGTAAACGGCAGCTGTGGAAGAAAAGATAAAATGCTTCACGCCACATTCGATGGCACAAGCCATCAGATCACGCGATTTGACGGTGTTGTTGCGGTAATAGCCGAGAGGATCGGCAATCGATTCCGGCACCACGATTGAGCCCGCAAAATGGATGATTGCGTTGACGCCATAAGTGTCGATAACAGATTGTACGTGTTCGCTGTCGCCGACATCACCGACGATTAGCGGCACGTCTCCGGGCACGGACCAGCGGCGTCCGGTCGACAAATTATCGAATACCACGACACGCTCGCCGGTGTCGCGCAGTTCGCGGACCATGTGGCTGCCGATATACCCGGCGCCGCCTGTGACAAGAACACTCATAAAACCGCCATTCATTCGCGGATAAGCATTTCGCAATCTCATGGTGATAGGACACAGAGGTTTAATGACCGTAAGTGAGATGCCTTCCCTGCAAACGTGGTAACCAAATGGTGACTCGATGACCACACCGATACGCAAGGCTGTGTTTCCCGTTGCCGGGCTTGGCACGCGTTTCCTGCCCGCAACCAAAGCGATGCCGAAGGAGATGTTGACCGTTGTCGACAAGCCGCTAATCCAGCACGTGGTGGACGAAGCGCGCGCGGCCGGAATTGAGCATTTCATCTTCGTGACGGGCCGCAACAAGGGCGTTATCGAGGATCATTTCGACAGGCAGGTAGAGCTGGAACAGACGCTCCGGGAACGCGGAAAGATCGAGGAGCTGGAAGCACTTGAGGCCGGGCTGCCGGGACCGGGTCAAACGAGTTTCACCCGCCAGCAATCGCCACTTGGGCTCGGTCACGCTGTATGGTGTGCCCGGGATTTGGTTGGAAACGAACCTTTTGCGCTTCTGCTGCCCGACGTGCTCGTTCAATCAAATGGTACGACCTGCCTGGCCCAACTCATGGACGTCTATTCGAACACAGGCGGCAATGTCATTGCAGTGGAGGAAGTACCGGATGAAGCGACCCATCAATACGGCATCGTCGACATCACGCGTGGTGAGGGGAACGGCCACTCAGTCAAGGGTATGGTCGAAAAGCCAGCACCGGGCACCGCACCCTCAAACTTCATCATCATGGGACGCTACCTGCTGCAGCCGGAGATTTTTGATATCCTTGAAGCACAGGAAGGTGGCGCGGGCGGAGAAATCCAGATCACCGACGCCATGATCAGGTTGCTGGAGAGCCAACCATTTACGGCAGTGGAATATCAGGGCAAAAGCTTCGACTGCGGTTCAAAGGCAGGGTTCCTCGCAGCAAACCTCGCTTTCGCTCTGCAGCGGCCGGACCTTCGCCCGGAGTTGTTACGGGAAATCAAAAAGCTGAGCTGAATCCACCGCTATTGGCGCACACGGACGCCGAAACGGACTTCATTTCCGGTATAACCGTCGCCAGGAACGTTGCTCGTATTCCTCGCATGTTCATACGCCACCGTAAGCGCTACGGAACGAGTGAAGATGTACTCACCGTTGACACCAAACAGCCATTCCTCCTCTTCCTGGCCTGTACCGGAGAATTTCTCGTTCTCGTAACCAAGCGACGCACCGACGATGATATTGCGCCGAGGACGGTGTTCCACCGAAACCTCCACGTTTCGGACGATGGACCCGCCGGATCCGGAATCTGTCGTCTCGTCAACGTCCGATGAAGCGTCGAGGCGGAATGTCGTAAGGCCCGTAGCCTGCCACTCAAGCCCCGCATTAAAGATAACGCCTTCCACATCTTTCTGGCTCGTTTCATCCGGCGTCTGCATCGCGTAGCCGATGCTTGCCTCTCCCGTCAGCTTGCCAGATAGAAGGAATGAAATCCCCGCCTGCACATCGTGGCCTGATGAACCGCTAAGCAACCCATCATCGTCTACATCCTGCGCAAAATCCCGCTCGTTGGAACTGGCTTCGACAAAAGCAGCAACACCGGGTTGGAATTCGTAGGCAGCGCGCGCAGTGACGCGCTGCTCCGTGAAATCGCGGTCGTCATTGTTGATTGCGGAGCCATCGTTTGCGGTGGCGTCATCGAAGTCTTCGTCCGAGAGCTCGCCTCGCAGGGTGAGTGTAACGCGGTTGAATGTGTGATTGCCTTCAAGCGAAACATCGCGGGTACGCGTCACCGCCCGATCGGCCGCGTCCAGCGGAAAGTCATTTGAGGAACGATCCTCGGGTTCCTCAGCATAGCTGGCACTTCCAACAAGATTGGTCGAGCTGCGGATGTCGAGCCGCCCGGTAACCTCGGCGGCGAAATCCTCTTCGTTTTCGGTTGTGAACTTGTCGTGGTAGCTGCGGACGGCGCTCAACGTCCCAACAAGAGAGTGCCGGCTCCAGTCGGATTGGAAAGTGAGGCTGGGTGTCAACTCATACGCCCAATCACCTTGCGGGTCGGTGCTGGAGAGGAAGACGTTGTCGTCGTAGACAGCTTCAGACCTCAACTCAGGGAACAGCAGGAAACTGCCAAGGCGAATACCGAGTGGGGCGAAGGGATCCTCCACCTCCTGCTGACCGGGGTCCGTCTGCTCCGGATCGAGCACAGCATCGCGGGGCAGTTGGTTTTGTGTTGGATCACGCGTCAGATCATCACTATTCGCGGCCGCCTGGCCTTCTGCATCCAGGGTATCGTCTTGAGGTGATGTCGTTCCGCGCAAACCGCTTTCCAGTGCGCCGTTGGTGTTTCGTCTCTCACGCTCGCGCGCAACTTCTGGTTCGAATCCACCGCGCAATCTGTTTTCGTTGCGGTCACGTGTGTTTTCGCCATTCTGGAGTTCTTCATTGATCGGGTTGGGGAACGCATCGTCGTCAGCTGGCACCGTTGACTGGCTCCATGCAGGAAAAACCGCGATTCCCGCGGGGTCTGATACGGCCAGGAGCGCAAGCAGCGTAATCAAAAATGGTCTCTGGCGCGGCAACTGATTCCACCTTGAACAGCAGAAGTACACGGGCGCCTTTTCGGGCCCGTTCCGGGACGCAATACAGATTTCGGTGAAACAGTAAGGGAGACACGGTTAAGGAGGCGTTTACCATAAATCCAACGATTGCCTCTCCACAGCAGGTGCCTGCGTCACAAAACCGACTCGCATCGCATCCCCCGAGGACCTATGGTGCGGCACTGATTCAATCGCGCGTAAACGGGTTTCAGCATCTATGCCGGTTACCGTACGGGACAAAACCTCAAAACTATCCACTGGACATCAGACACGCCGGCTCCTTGAGTCGGCGCAGCGGACACTCGAGCTGGAAAGCGACGGATTGCGTGCGCTTGAGGCGGCGCTCGCCGATGGGCTGTCTGAAGGGTTTGCCGGCGCGGTCGAACTCATTCGATCCGCATCAGGTCGCGTAATTGTAAGCGGCATGGGTAAAAGCGGTCATATTGCCCAGAAAGTGGCGGCAACGCTCGCTTCGACCGGCACGCCGGCGTTCTTTGTCCATCCGAGCGAAGCCAGTCATGGCGATCTCGGCATGGTCACGAGCGACGATGTGCTGCTGGCCTTCTCATGGTCCGGCGAAACGGCAGAGTTTTCCAGTCTGATCACCTATGCGGGCAGGTTCGCCGTGCCGATCATTTCGGTTACCTCGCGCGCCGACAGCACGCTCGCCAATGCATCGAAAGTGACACTTGCACTGCCTCAATCGAAGGAGGCCTGCCCGCACGGGCTCGCCCCGACAACCTCCACGCTTATGCAACTGGTGTTGGGGGATTGCCTTGCCATCGCACTGCTTGAGAGCAAGGGGTTTTCAGCGCGGGATTTCAAAGTACTGCATCCGGGCGGACAGCTCGGCGCCAGCCTGAAATTTGTCTCCGACATCATGCACACGGCGTCAGAACTCCCTCTTGCGGACATGGATACATCGATGGGGGAGGCGCTGGTCACGATGACCGAGAAAAGCCTCGGATGCCTCGGTGTTCTTGACGAGAATGGCCGCCTTGCGGGGATCATCACCGATGGCGACCTGCGCCGCCACATGGGTCCTGAACTGCACGCGGCACGCACCGGCGATATTATGACGGGCAGTCCGAAAACGGTGGCGCCCGATACGCTTGCCAGTGCCGCTCTCGAAGTCATTAATTCCAAAAGCATCACCGCTCTTTTCGTGGTCGAAGATGGAAAACCCGTCGGCCTCGTTCATGTGCACGACCTGCTGCGATCAGGCGTTGCCTGACCAACACCACGCTGCTGCCTTAAATCCTCATTAATCAGTCCGGTCCGATACTGGATTCCTGCCGGAATGCTGGGGGCAATACGCCTGATGGGGATGATATGAATTTCGGGAGTTCACTTGACCGTCTCGTCTTGAGGGGGCTGGCGCTTTGCCTGATCGCCTCCTTCCTGGCCGGCTGCATGGCGAGCGCGGCAACGACTGTCGTTTCGCAAACCGTGAAGACCACCGCTAAAGCCGCCGGCACCGCAGCACGCGTCACCATGGATGGTGCTCGCGCCGCCTCAAATACAGTTTCCCGTCCCTTCCGCAAAAACCGGGATGAAAACGAGTACTAACGGCGCGACACTTGGGTCCGAGAGCATTCTGAGTGCCGCAATCCCGCGAAGTTGCGACGAAATTTACCTCACATCCCCGGCGAATTCTCCTGTACGCTACGATTGGTCTTGATAGCCTGGTAACGTTGCGGGTGGAGTGGAAATGAGTAACAAATCAAAAAAGAAGAAGCGGAACGCGTCGGGAAAAGATCAAAAAAAGCAGCGCAAGAAGTCGTTTGCAGAAAAATCTGCTTCGGCACCGAGAAAACAAGACGACAATGGCGTGAAGCTATTGAAGAAAAACAAAACTGAAAAATCAAAAGAATCAAAGCAGAAGACGCCACCTGATTGGGCCCAGAAGACACGCTATATCCCGCGGTTTTTCTGGGAATCATCAGAGTAGAAAGCGATAGCCGTCATTTCGCGGCAGACCGGCCCAACTTCCCTGTTTTGCCTGCGCCAAGTCGGGAAATCGTATAGCAGCATATTCTTATGCCTATCTCAGTGCAGAACGACCGATAGCAGAGTTCACCACCCATTTAATGAAACAATAACCATTATTTACTGGTGTAAGTTTCACTATTATTGACGAATATATTTCCAAAATAATTATGGTAAACGAATAGTTGCGAAATTTTCTAAATTTAGAATATCGGAAACCATCGTCGTTTAGCGAATAGTTAGGGTGTTCGCCCTTAAACTTACTTCGAACAGTCAGGGATCTTCTACGACCGGCGGCGCCGGGAACCAGGAGCGTTCGGGGGAAGTATGGATATTGCAACAATTGCCGGCATTCTTGCCGGGGGCACCGTGGTGGCGATCGCCATTCTGATCGGCGGCGATGTCGGCACCTTTGTCAACGTGCCGTCCATGCTCATCGTTGTCGGTGGTGGATTTGCTGCAACGGTCATCCGCTTTCCCCTAAAAAACGTCTTTCAAGCACTGGTGCTAGGCGGCAAAGTTGCCTTCACCCACAAGACATCCGAACCCAAGGACATGATCGATAAGATCGCCAGCCTTGCCGAAATCGTGCGGCGCGATGGCCCCCTGGCTCTCGACAACATGGAAATCGACGACCCGTTCCTGAAAAAGGGCGCGCAGTATGTCGCTGACGGGTACGATCCGGAATTCATTCAGGAATCACTCGAACTGGAACGCGACCAGACATTGGAACGGCTCGACGAAGGTCAGCGTATCTACAAGGCGATCGGTGACGCGGCGCCCGCTTTCGGAATGATCGGGACAATCGTCGGCCTGGTGCAGATGCTCAGCAACATGGAGGATCCGTCCACCATCGGCCCGGCCATGGCCGTTGCCTTGCTGACAACGTTGTATGGCGCGGTTATCGCCAACCTGATCGCACTGCCCATTTCTGACAAGCTCTCGACCAAGGGCAAAATCACGGAAGTGAGTGCAACCCTCACGATCGACGGGGTGATGCAACTCGCTGCCGGCAAGAACCCAAATCTTATCCGGGAAATGCTGGTGGCCTACCTGCCGGATAAAGCACGCGCACAAATGGCCGCGGCTCAAACCGCTGCAGCCCCCGCGCCAGCGTAAGCCACCCATGCGGTGCGAACGGTAAGACGATAAATGGCAACGAAACGCAAAACTCAGGATGCCGGCCTCCCGGATTGGCTTATCACTTTCGCAGATCTGATGTCGATTTTGGTGTGTTTCTTCGTTCTGATCATTTCCTTCTCGATCCAGGACAAGGAAAAGCTGCAGGTCGTGGCCGGCTCCATGCGTGAGGCGTTCGGCATCAAATATGTGGAGCGCAAGGCCGGTATGGTCGAGCGCGAAGGTTCCCCGGTGCGTGACTACGTCAAGCACGTGACCCCGGTACCCAATAAAAACGACTCCGAATATGCCAACGAACGTCATGACCAGCGTCGTAATCAAGGGCCGGAAGCCAATACCTACGATATCGAACGCACCGAAATAGAGCGCCCGCGGCAGTTCGCGGTTGCCGCTGCGTCGCTTCGTCAGGCATGGCGGGAGCTTCCCGAGATTACCGAACTCTCTGATAATCTGTTGGTCGAGGAAACGCCGGAAGGACTGCACATCCAGCTCATCGACCAGGAGGGACGGTCCATGTTTCCACAAGGGTCGGCGCGCCCTTTCGATCGCGCGCGCAACGTGCTGGCAAAAATGGGCCCTGTTCTGAAGGGTCTGCCCAATCGCATTCAGATTACAGGTCACACCGACGCGTCGCGACTCTACACCAAACCGGGCTACTCGCTTTGGGATCTGTCAGCTGACCGCGCCAAGGCCGCACGGCGCATCCTGTCCGAGAGTGGTCTGCCGCATGATCGCTTCCACTCAATCGCCGGACGCGCAGATGCAGAACCGCTGTTCCCGGAGGACCCGTTTCTCGCCTCAAACCGGCGCATTTCAATCCTGGTCATGTCGGAAGAACCGCCTTTCCCGGTGAATCACAAACCGGAACGGGCGTCATCGCGGCGCTAACAGGCGCTGGATTTTATCGCTCGCTAACCTTTGTTCGGCTCAACGAGGAGCGTGATTCCATCCGCACCGGTAACGGTCACGCGCGCACCCTGCTTGGCATCAGGACCTTCGGCACGCCACAGGGTATCGCCAACCCGAATCTTGCCCGTGCCGTTCTCGATGGCTTCCGCCACGACGTAAGTCTTGCCCACATATTGCTCAGCCCGGCGATTGAGCAGCGGGCGGCCTTTTGGATCATCGCCAACGCGAAGATATTTGCGCGCGATGACTACTGCCACCACCGAAAGCACGCCAAACAGAACCAACTGCCACTGCCAGGACATGTCGAACATCAACGCCAGCAGGCCAACGAGCCCCGCCGCCATGCCGAACCAGATCAGGAAAATTCCCGGTGCGGCCAGTTCCAGCGCGAGTAGCAGTCCGCCTAGGATCAGCCAGTTCCAGGGACCAAGCGCTATGAAAATCGAGGAAACCTCATTCATCTAGTTTCTCCACCGCCTCAGGTCTTTGGAACCGAGCCGCGCGGAGCGCGCGTCGAACCACCTGAATCATCCTTGAAGGCTTCACGACTTATTTCAGCCAGGCCAGCGATAGAACCGATAACCGAGGAGGCTTCAATCGGCAGCATCAGAACTTTCTGGTTGGGCGCCTTGGCCAATTCCTTCAGTGCGTCGACATAATTATTGGCGACGAAGTAATTGATTGCCTGAACATTTCCGCTGGCAATTGCGGTAGATACCATCTCAGTTGCCTTGGCCTCGGCTTCCGCCTCGCGTTCACGCGCTTCAGCATCACGGAACGCCGCTTCGCGGCGGCCTTCAGCAGCGAGAATTTCCCCCTGCTTCTCGCCTTCAGCTTTCAGGATCTCCGCTTGCCGCAAACCCTCTGCAAGCAGGATTTCAGAGCGTTTTTCACGTTCCGCCTTCATTTGCCGCGCCATGGAGTCAACGAGATCGCGCGGCGGATTGATATCCTTAATCTCGATACGCGTAACTTTCACACCCCATCCTCTGGTCGCTTCGTCGACAACCGCAAGCAACCGGTGATTGATCTCGTCGCGCTTGGACAGCAGTTCGTCCAGGTCCATGGAACCCATGACGGTACGGATATTTGTCATGGTGAGATTGAGGATCGCATGCTCCAGATTGTTGACCTCATAACTCGCCTGTGCTGCGTCGAGCACTTGGTAAAAGGTCACGCCGTCCACCTGCACCATGGCATTATCTTTGGTAATGACCTCCTGGCTCGGCACACTAAGCACCTGCTCCATCATGTTCATCTTCGCGCCGATGCGATCAATGAAGGGAACAATCAGCCCCAGCCCGGGGGTCAACGAGCGCGTAAACCGCCCAAATCGCTCAATCGTGTACTGATAACCTTGGGGCACGGTTTTCACCCCGGAAATGATCGTCAGAACGATAACAGCGACGACAACGAAAACGAAAATGTCAAAACCGAGCATATAGGGCCTCCAAGACAAATCCACGGTCCGGACCGGGACGATTTCCTTTTGTATATCTAAGGCATGGCGATGCGGAATTTAAGGGTGCGCAGACCGTTCTGTGGATGAGACCTGGCAAAACACACTTCCGCACTGCAGCGTCAGCCTGTCGAATCGGGGCATGCAATCCACCTATTCTAATGTCCAGAGGCAATCCCGACCTAGGGAAATGTGATAGCAGACCTAAAATAAACACAACCAAAAATTGATTCTACAAAATCACTTCAACCGAAGATTTAATAATGCGTATTATTTGCGTTTATTATGCGATTTACTTGCTATCGGAAATGTTTTGTTTACGCCGCTAAATCAATGTGTCTCCAGAGGATTCAACCTGCGAGATACATAATGCGTTCCACTATTCAGAGACACCTGACTACTGCCGCGTTTTCGACAATTGCGGTGATACTAAGCCATATTTCCACATCCGCCGAAAACGGTGTGACATCCGACAAAATTCTCTTCGGGCAGGCAGCGGCGCTTGAAGGTCCAGCAGCCGCACTTGGTACAGGAATGCAACTGGGAATTCGTGCTGCATTCACAGAAGCCAATGGCGATGGTGGTGTCAACGGCCGCAAACTTGAGCTGAAGAGCTACAACGACAGCTACGAGCCCGACGCCTCCATCGACGCTGTAAAGCAGCTGATTGACGACGACAAAGTTTTCGCGCTCATCGGCCCTGTGGGCACCCCGACCTCCAAGGCGACCCAGCCGATCGCAACCAAAGCCAAGGTGCCGTTTGTTGGGCCCTTTACGGGGGCGAGCTTTTTGCGCGATCATACACTCGGTAATGTCGCAAACGTTCGAGCAACCTATGCGGCTGAAACCGAGACCTGGATAAAGCATCTCACCGAGGATCTGGGCTACACGCGCATTGCGTTGCTTTATCAGGACGACGCCTTTGGGCGAGTGGGCCTGAAAGGTGTTACCCAGGCACTACAGCGGCGCAAGATGGCCCTGGTTGCCAAGGGCACCTACACGCGCAACACGATAGCCGTAAAGACGGCACTGATCGACATCCGCCGCAAGCGCCCTGAAGCCGTGGTGATGGTGGGCGCCTACAAGCCCATCGCGACCTTCATCAAAGTGGCTCGATCAATCGATTTCAATCCGACTTTTGTGAACATCTCCTTTGTAGGCTCCAAGGCGCTGGCCGAGGAGCTTGGTCCCGACGGCAAAGACGTGATCATTTCTCAGGTCGTACCCTTCCCCTGGGAAACGTCCATTCCCCTTGTGAAAGAATACCAGGCTGCCCTCAAGGCGTTCGACACGAAGTCTGAGCCGGGTTTCGTTTCACTTGAGGGTTATATGGTCGGCAAGCTTGCGGTGATGACGCTGAAAAATATGAAAGGCGATATCACGCGCGAGAAGTTCATGAAGACCATCTGGAAGATCGGCACTTACGATCTCGGCGGCATTACGCTGAAATTCGGACCCGAGGACAATCAGGGCATGGACCAGGTGTTCATGACCCAAATCAATGCTGACGGCACGTTCCGGCCCGTTGCGAAACTAACCATGTAGAGACGTTGGTTCAGCAGCGCACATCCGCACGCCCAGTCGATTTTTTGAATAAGGATCAAGTCGAATGTCGAAGGAAACCGAAGCACCTGCCAAAAAGATTAAAAGCTCCAGCGCGCTGGCATTGAATGGCCGCAGCATGTTCGCCGGATTGGGTACATCAATTGCCATCCGTTACAAGCTTCTGATCGCACTCTGCGTGCTTGCGGTACTGACTATCGTTTCGGCGGGAACGGGTGTGCTCTCGCTATCGAGCATTCGCTCAAACTTTGATGAACTGGCACAGAAGCGAATTGCAGCGGTTGCCGACGGTTCCAAGCTGGCGGTGCAGAGCAATAAAATTGCGACGGCTGCTGTCGAGATTTCGAAGGCCCAGGATGAATTTGACCGTTCAAGCGCTTTCGGCGATCTGAGAAAAATCGTCGAGACCGTCAAGGCGAGCACCGAAAACCTACTGAAAGAAAATCCGGGTTCGGCAGAAACCAATGATCTGCAATCAAGCGAAAGTGCGCTTGAGGCAAGCCTTACCCAGCTGAATGAATCGACGCGCGCGCGCCTTGCAGCCGGCAAGCGCCGAACGGAAAATCTCGCCGAGCTGTTTCGCGAGCACAGTGAAATTTCACGCGCGTTTATACCGATAATCGATGATGCCTATTTCGATGCGGCAATGGCCGGGGAAAAGGTCGGGCAATTCGAAAACCCGAATGCGGTCGAGAAAATAGGCGATCATCTCGCCAAACTGAAAGCCGCTCTTGAGGCCGATTCAACGCTTCATCAACTCGTCGCCCTCATGGTCAACGGCGCACTGACGGAAGATGAGAACAGCATCATCCCTTTGCAGGACCGCATCAACGGACTGGCCGCGCGGTTTGAAAAGGCCATCGGCACGCTAGGTGACGCTAATCTCACTGCGAAATTATTTGTGATCATTGCCTTCACCGATCCAACGAGTGGTCTGCTCGCCGACCGGCGCGATGAACTGGAGGCGGCAGCCAAGTCGAAAACAATCATCGATGAGATGTTCTTCCTGACAAACCAGCTGAGCAGCTCGATCGACTCCATGATCGTCGCGCAGCGGAAACAGGCTCAGGATAGCGCGGGTCAGGTGCACAAACTCATCGCCACAAGCCAACTCACGATGAACGGCGTCGGTTTTGTATCGCTTATCATCGCCATCTTCATTGCCCTGTTCGTGGTTCATCGCGGATTGACGGTCCGGCTGGAAAGGCTGATCGTCAACATGCAACGGCTTGCGGAAGGCGACATCGAAACCAACTTCCCGCCATCTACAAGCAAGGACGAAATCGGCGACATGGCGCGCGCAGTCGAGGTGTTCCGCGAAAATGCGCGCGAGCGTATCCGGCTGGCGGATGAAAGCGAGAAGGATCAGCTCGAGCGATCGAAACGCCAGCAACGCATCGATCAGCTTGTTTCCGAATTCCGCGTTGCCGTCGGCGAACTCCTCAAGTCCGTATCGGGCAATGTGGACGAGATGCAGTCCACCGCCCAACTGCTGACCGGTATTGCCGAGGACACCACCGACAAGGCCAGCGGCGCGACCGGCGCATCTCAGGAAGCCTATGGCAGCGTGCAAACCGTGGCAGCTGCGACAGAAGAGCTTTCCAGCGCCATTTCCGAAATCACACGCCAGGTCGAAGAAGCAGCGGGCGTTGTTATCGAGGCCGGCGACAACGTCAGGTCGACGACTGACAAGGTCTCCAGTCTCGCGTCCGCCGCCAACAAGATCGGCGACACCGTCACCCTGATCCAGGGCATCGCCGAGCAGACCAATTTGCTCGCCCTTAACGCCACCATCGAGGCGGCGCGAGCCGGCGATGCTGGCAAGGGGTTTGCTGTGGTTGCTGCCGAGGTGAAGACGCTCGCCAATCAGACCGCTACAGCGACGGAGGAAATATCGTCGCAGATAGCGGAAATCCAGTCGTCAACCGGCGAAGCGGTAGGCGCGATCGAGGCAATCTCCCAGAGCATGGCCTCGATCAGCAACTACACCACATCCATCAATACGTCGGTGGAGCAGCAGAATACCACGACCGGCGAGATCAGCACCAGCGTGCAACAGGCGGCCGCAAGCGCGCGCATGGTCTCCGATACCATGGGCGGCCTCAGTGCGTCAGTTTCGGAAACCACACAGTCGGCGGCTCAGGTGGAAAACGCGTCCTCCAGCGTTGCTAAACAGGCTGACGAATTGCGCAAGACCGTAGACGACTTTCTGGAAAAGGTGGCAGCAGCGTAACGGCGTCCCAAAAAACAGGGAAAAGGAGCGGCCGGACATCTGTCCGGCCGTTTTCTATTCAGAGACAGGAAAACTGCGGCTACAGGCGGTATGACCTGGCCGCGGCGCCTATTTCTTTTTCCGGTTGCCGGACCAGAAGGCCTGCCATTTCGCGCGGCGCTCCTCCTTGCGCTTCGCACGCGCCTTGCATTTGTCGCTGTCGGCGTGCTTGGAACCCGTCGCACAGGGGAACAGGAAAAAGGCCTGGGCCGGGGTTGCCGGTGTCAGAGTCAGGGTGCCCACAAAGCCGAGGGCGGCAATTGCAATAATGGTTGTCTTCAACATAGATGTCTCTCCCCTGTTAGCCTCTGGAATGTATCGCGACCACTTTCATGCTACCCCGCCACCCGCGATTATCCCAAACGCTTCTTTCCCAATTCCGTGAGGTAACGCTGCGGGTGTCACGACGGTTTCAATTGCTTCTGAAAAGCTCTAAAAGCGCGTCACATGAGCACTGGCAAACCGACACCACTGTCGCACATTCGCAATTTCTCGATTATTGCCCATATCGACCACGGCAAATCGACGCTTGCCGACCGCATGATTCAGCATTGCGGCGGGCTGACGAGCCGCGAGATGAAGGAACAAGTGCTGGACTCCATGGATCTGGAGCGCGAACGCGGCATCACCATCAAGGCGCAGACCGTACGCCTGAACTATACCGCCAAGGACGGTGAGACGTATGAGCTCAACCTCATCGATACGCCGGGCCATGTAGACTTCGCCTATGAGGTGAACCGATCCCTCGCAGCCTGTGAAGGCTCGCTGCTGGTGGTTGATGCGAGCCAGGGCGTTGAGGCGCAGACGCTGGCCAACGTCTATCACGCGCTGGAGGTGGACCATGAGATCGTGCCCGTCCTCAACAAGATAGACCTGCCGGCAGCGGAACCCGATCGCATACGCCAGCAGATCGAGGATGTGATCGGGCTCG